>Ga0208644_1004419_pt1 | contig 10611 bp, 15 predicted proteins | sample VirMetDEL_Nov_18_FD_184517 | JGI IMG/M metagenome (GOLD analysis project Ga0208644, IMG submission 184517) | Aqueous microbial communities from the Delaware River and Bay under freshwater to marine salinity gradient to study organic matter... | ecosystem: Environmental > Aquatic > Marine >... | reverse complement strand
AAATAATGATTAGAAAACTAAAAGTATTTATTATAAACTTATTCAGTAAAAAAGACGAAAGGGATGAACATGAAATATTTCCAGGAATCTGAGTTAGCTTGCCCAACAACAGGTGTAATGCAATTACAAGATGGTTTTGCAGAAGACTTAGATGAGTTAAGAGAGGCTTACGGACAGCCGATCGTGGTTACTTCAGGATGTAGAACAGCAGAACATAACGAATGGTTGCAATCAAGAGGATACCCTGCTTCTAGTAATTCGTTTCATTTAATTGATAACGATAAATATGGAACAGATACTTGTGCTATTGATATGCAAAGACCAGATGGTGCTGCTTTAGTTCATTTGTTTAAAGTAGCTTTAGAACTAGGTTGGACAATTGGTTTAGCAAAAAACTTTGTACACTTAGATCAAAGAGCAAAATACTCAGAACTTCCTCAAATTATTTATAGTTATTAGTGAAAGTATATCTAATAATTATAGCTTGTATTCAGGGCTTAGCTATACCACTAGAAAAATCTTGTATCATTGAACCAATGAAAGATCAGATATTTAAATCTGTTAATGAGTGTTTAATGTTTGTAGATTATTTTAAGGCAAATGTGGAAGCAGGAAGCCCTGACTTATATGTCACAGGCTTCTGTACCACAAAAGAATTTAACTCTGTTTAGAGTGTTCTTCTAATAAAATTAGGAAAACGACCTTCTTGTTTGAAAGTCATATAAGCAGCATACCAATCTTTTTTATATTCAGCTTGGCAATAGTCTTTGATTTCTTGATCCTTATCTTCTTTTTTAAAAAAATTTAAGAAGTGGTTCATTGATCTTTTAGTTAAGTTAAACATTATTTTTCTCCATTAATAAATTGTAAGTCTTCGTCTGTATAAACGTGCATGACAGATTTATATCCACAGAAAAAAAATTAAGAAGTGCTTGTTTTGCAAATCAGATATGATATATTACTAGTTAGAATGGTAACGACCTTAAATATACAGGAAGGTAATTTGTGTATGTTTATAAAAAAATTATTAGATTTAGTGCTACTTGCAAATAAACATTAATTTAATAACTGTCGTTACCATTTATCTTTAAGAACTTAGCTAAATCAATAAAGGAAGGTTTTTTAAGCCTTCCTTTTATGTATTTCAACTTCTCTTTTGACGTTTACTTTAGTCCAATGCTGTAAAACAGCTTTACTAATGTCTTCGTGAAGAACTTTTAATTGTCCAATAGGCATTTCTATAGGACTTCCTATGTTATCTGAAACTTGTTCTACTTCAGACCTAGTTAAACTTAGATACAGTTTTCCATCTTGATATGATATTCTCATTCTTCTTTCTCTTCTTCCTTTGGGTAATATACTTCTACAAAGCTTTTACATTTTGGGCAGCTAAGATTTGTCACAATAACATATTCTTCGTTTTCATCAGAAATATCGTGATCTCCTCCCCAAATTAATTCACTATTACAATGCCAACAGTTCATTTAAACTTTCTCCATTTTTTAATTATATACATAACTACTAGAACTATAACACCTGTGAAAGCCCCTATGAAATATAATAACCACTCAAGAATGGTGATTAAAAAGGCTATCACAAAAGGTAAAGCAACTAATGCTATTCCTAGTAAGATTAAAATATCTAATAGACTTAAGTTACCAAACGTCATTGTGCTTCACCCCAATTCTTTCCGGTTGCAACGTCTACTTTAGACGGTATTTCCATTTCTAAACAGTTTTCCATTACTTCAATTATCCTTTCTTGCTTTTCTTTACTTCCATCGACACTAATCGCTAATTCATCATGGATTTGTATCATAGGAGTAATCCCTTCTTTGTTTAATTCAACCATTGCTTTTTTAATTTGATCGGCAGCTGAACCTTGTATTAATCTATTTAAGGCTTTATATGTTCCAGCTCTTTTTAAACCTATATTGCTTCCATATTCTTCTACTGCTTTTTCATAAGGATAGGCTTTGTGTGCACCAAAACTTTTAGGTTCCCATAAATCAAATCGACATTGTCTTCCTAAAATAGTTCTGACTCTTCCTTTTCGTTGAGCATGATCAGAAACTTTGTCTGCAAGCTGTCTAACAAACGGAACTCTTTCGTTATATTGGTTAATTAGCGATTTTGCCTCATCAGGGTCAATTCCTAGCTGATCTGACAGTTTTCCAACACCCATTCCATAGAAAAGCCCTAAATTTATGGTTTTAGCGCTCTTACGGGGTATACTTGCAATCTCGGCCATGATCGTATGGAAGTCGGTACTTTTGTCGTCTCTATACGCATCTAAAAGCTTTTTTGCTCCGTCAAGTCCCACTTTATTTGCATAATGGACCACGAGACGCGGCTCTTGCTGAGAATAATCGAATGAACCCCACTTCTGATCTTCTTCCGGTAAAAATAATCCTCTAATCAAAGATCCAATTTTTAATTCAGCATCTGCTGAGTCTCTTGCAGGGATTTGTTGTAGGTTTGGGTTATTGTAACTAAATCTTCCTGTCACAGTTCCACCTGTATCACTTCTTAATTGATTAATATTTGCGTGTATACGACCATTGTGATTAAATTTATTAATCATATTTGTAAAAGTTCCTCTAGCTTTGTTGTAACTTCTTGCTTCTACAATTGCTTTTGGAATTTTATGAGGATGATTTTCTAAAAAGCTTTTTGTAAAACTAGGATTTCCTTTTTCTGTTTGAGGATATTCTATTCCACAGCCTTTAAAAACTTCTTCTATAGACCTAGCTGCCCAAATATCGCATCTCATTCCTGTCTCATCATGAATATATTTTAAAAGTTTGTTCTCTCTTTTTATTAAATCTTTTTCAGCTTTGTCTACAGCTTCTAAATCTACACGAACACCTTTCTTTCTCATTTCCATAAGAACAGGTAAAAGGTCTAGCTCTAAGTCGAGAACAGTTTGTAAATCATTTTTGGTTACTTCTTCTTGAAGTCTATCCCATAATCGAAGACAGAGGGCCGCGTCTTGTTCTGCATATTCCCCTACAAAGGTAGCCGGCATCAAATACATTTCAGATTTTGCATCCAAACCAAACTGAGCAGCAGCATCATAGAGACCCCACTCTGATTTAGAGTCAGCTAAATACTCTTTTGCTAAAGCATTTAAAGAATAACTGTATTTATTTTCGTCTACTAAAGGAGCAGCGATCATTGTATCCACAATACGTCCATTCCACTTTACTCCTTCAGCTTGAAGCCAACCAAAATCATAAGTGGCATTGTGAGCTATCTTATCACAATCAGTAGACAGCATTTCTTGTAACCAATCTAAAGTTATTTTAGGGTCAAAGTTAAAACTGTTCTCATGACGAATAGGGTAATATCCTTCCCAACCGTCAACAGCGACTGCAACACCTATTATATGCCCTTCTTTTGTTGCCCACCCAGGTCCTTTAGAGGTTATCCCCGGATCTTTTGTTTCTAAGTCTATTGCAATTCTTTTTGCATCTTTAATGTCTTTAAATTCTTGTGGTGGTAACCACTCAGATTTAGGTTTAAACATTCCAATTTGTTTACTCATACTCTGTAAGCCTCCCTGCTTGTTGGTGTTATTATATAAAGATTTTCTTTTGCTCTTGAAAAAGCGACATAGAAGAGTCGATGTTCATTAATTGGATTTTTCTTATATTCATCATAAGCCATTTTACCTATGTCTAATGAAACAATAACATTCTCAGCTTCCCCGCCTTTTTGCTGATGAATAGTCGATAAAGTTATTCTTGGTTCTTTACCAATATCCTCTCCTCTTGATTCTAAATTTTCTAAATAGGCTCTTGTTTCTGTGTTCAAGGTAGTCATAACCTCAACCCATGACTGAGTTATTTCAGCAACAAGTCCATAATCAGATTTTAATTGATCAAAAGAAACTTTTTTATCAGGCAAAGCTTTTCTTTGCTCTGAAACTATTTTTTTATAACCTCTAGTTACAAAGTCTTTTCCTAAAACTTTGTACATATTCTCTATCATTTTTAATGTAACAGAGTTTTTATAGATTGTTAGGTCCTTCCATGTAAGTATTGCATTCCTTTCTTGTGATTTAATCGAATATCGATATTTATTATCTCTCATTTTCACTCTGAAAAAAACATTTTTCTTCACTAACATTTCTTCTAAGTCTTCTCTAATAGATCTAGTTCTACCCATAATTAACCAAGAACCTTCAGTCATATCTAAATGATAAATATTTCTAATAAACTCTACTTGTCCATCACGTTGAGCCGGTCTCCATTCAATATCTTCAGAATTATTAATCTGTTCTTCTACACGATTAACAACTTCCCAAACTTTTCTTGGAACTCTTTTAGACTCGTCTAAAACAATTAATTCTTTTGCATTTTCTTTTACTTCTAATGCTTTAGATACGTCTGCGTCCGCCCATGTATATATTGCTTGGTTCGGATCCATTGCAATGTAAGAAATTTCAGAAGCTTTCCAAATCTTTTCAGCCATCTTCCATTGAATAGTAGACATATCTTGAGCCTCATCAAAGAAAACGACTTTGAATTGTTTTACTTTATCGCTCTTTACATAGTCAGTAATTAAATCAGTAAAATCTTTTTTAGGTCCTACATCTTTAACCATAAAACCAGTTACTCCATCCGTAAAGTTTTCATAACCATAGTCTTTATATTCTTGAAGACCTTTTGCTATATAGTCTAATTTATGTTTAACAATATCTTGAGCAAACATAGCCCAAGCATCATCTAAAGAGATATCTCTTCTTTTAGCTTTTTCTATAAGATGTATATACTTTTCATCATATGAGTTAAAAAAACTGTCATCGTCATTACTGACATTAATATTAATCCTAAGTACATTTGATATATTCCTCCAATCGTTTTTAGACATTATATATTCTCTAGTTAAACCCATTTGTCTTAATGCAAATGAATGAAGTGTAGAAAAGTTTTCTAAGTGGTTCATGGGTATCTTAAAGCGGTCCGCGGCCCGTTGCTTGGCCTCATCTACTGCTTTATTTGAAAAAGAAAAGAAAGCAATTTCATCAATCTTAACTTCTTGTTGTATATACTCTTCTATCTTATTTAAGATAAAAGTAGTTTTACCAGTCCCAGGAGGACCAATGACAACTATTGGTTTACTCAAAATGGTACCTCCTCATCTAAAATATCCGGTCTTTTCATATCCGGCACATCTAATTCAACATCATCAGATAAAATTTCTTTTATCTTCCATAGTCTTACTTTTACTTTTTTAATTCTTTTCGTTAGGTCTTCCGCCTCATATTCTTCTCTAAGTCTCACAGTTACCCATGATCTAGTTTCTTTAAAGTCATTTCTTTTTAAATGATCCATTAAATCTTTTAGAGCAAAATAAGTAAAACCTTCTTCTGTATAAGACTTACCTAAAAAGACATCCTCAATACTTAAGGCTTCCCCTTGATGAAGAATAAATTCTTCTAACAGTTCTTTAAACTCACCTTTTTTAGTGACTTCTTCCGGAGGATAATCAATAGAAATATTTTCCAATAATTCTGTATAAGTTTGATTCCAATCATTTAAAGCCATATTAGGTATGCCTTTGTTAAGCTGTTCAATGCAAGCTTGAATAACTTTTTTATGAGCCATTAAGTCTTCTGTAGATGATATTTCAATTCTACGATCATCGACATTGAGAAAGTAACGAGGTGGATCAGATTTGTACACCTTGAGATCAGAATAAACAGGATGTTCCCTGTCATTCTCACCGCCCACCCCGTACTTTCTTTTCTTACAGAGTCTCTTGTTACAGAGATTTTCAATAGGAGGCTGAGTGCATCTGTAAGAATATCTTGGTGCCCCATTGGAGTCACTTTGAGACACCTGCTTAATGATGACTAAAACCTCGTCAGATTTTAAAGGAGGCTGTATGTACTGACGATTATAGTCCTCAATAAGATTTTTATAATTATCGGGATCAAATTTTCTGTAATAAACCCCGACATTAAATAGCGCATTGTTTCTTCCACCTTCACCAACACCGTCCTCAGTTAGTATCTGAAGACAAGGTGGACCATCTTTTATTATTTCATTTTTAAAATCAGTTTTAATTTTACTTAAATCAGAAACAATATTTTTTTCATGTAATTGAAAAAATTCTTCTAGTGAAGCGGCTGATCCATCATCTTTCATGGCATACCTATTTCGACCATGATAAGGTAGATTAATCCAACTACCTGTATCTCTTTTTTCTTCACCTTCTTTTACAAACAACTCTATTTGTTTAGGGAAAACTTCTGCTGCTGGGTAACCTAAAGCGGTTGCCATCTCGCTAAGCTTTAATTGTATTTCTTTTGCTGTAACAAATTTATTCATAAACATGTACAAGTGAGCGCCACCACTTTTAGACAAACACATTACTAAAGGAAATTTTTTATCTTTTATTTTTTTCTGTAATGCTTTGTGATCAAGCGGGTATATGTCTATGTCTATTGCACCAAAAATACATTCGTTATCATCGTTGATAGGAACAATACCCATGGCCGGATATTCACCTTTTAAATGTAGTTCAAATTTTTCAATGGACGGCGGCTCGTGGACCGTCTTCATTCTAGCCTCTACTTTTTTACCATTCTGTGGCTCGTTTGATTTCTCAAAAACTCCATGAGCCCTTTCCAAACCGGTAAAAATACCTTTAAATTTTTTTACTAATTCTAAATTCATTTTGCCTCCGAATTTAAAAGCTAGCCGAGATTATCGGCTAGCCCACCTTACATTTAAAATGGTAAGTCAGTATCTGCTTGTGCAGAATTTCCTTGAACTGAAACTTTCTCATCATCTCTTTGTGGAGTAGAATCTACTTCACCACTATGTATTTGTTTTTCAAACATCATAGCGTCTTCATAGATTTTTTGGATATTAGAATTATCTAATTCATCAATCCATTTTCCTTCAGCAATGACCCAACCAAACCATTTTCCTTTATCATTTTTCTCTCTAATGGTTTTAAGAGTATATGATCTAGCAAAATCTTTAGGCTGATAAACTTCATCGCCATCGACTCTTCTTTGATTGGACATGATTGAGTTCCATGTTCTTGATTTCTTTAATTGAGTAGATTTCATTTTGATAATTGCTTTAGACCACATTCCGTCCGGCTCTATAACAATCACATAATGTTCAGCAGTGTTTTCGATGTATGTATCACCGCCAACTATTCTCTCTTTATTGTCCTCACCACGAACAACTTTTCCTTCTCTTTTCATTTGTTCAAATTGTGATGGTGTGTAAATATTCACAGGAGCACCCGGGCCTTCACCTCTTTCAGCCCATTCGACATAACGTCTTCTGTAGTATACAGGTAAAACAGTTATCTCATTATAGACTTTGTCGGTCACATTGTTAAAGATCATCCCAGCTTCAGCACCTTGTATGTACTCTGAGTCTTCTTTATCAATTTGAGGAGAAGTGTCTCCAATTATGTTTAAGTAAGGAATTGCAAAATCTTCAGTAGTTCTCTCTGATAGAGAGGGCCCTGTCTTCTTTAATAGATTTCCAATCGCTACCGCGTTTCCTGTTGGTTTTTTAGCTACCGCTTGTTCTTTTTTCTCTGACATCTTATTTTCCTTTCTTGATGTTGATTTTATGTCCTACAAAAACTCCAAAAGTTTCCATAGGAAGTTCTTTTCCACTCTCAATCATTTCACGAATGAAACCTTTGAGAGTCATTGGCTCAACCTTAACATTTCTGTCTGTGTCTAAGCCTTGATTTGCCAAGTCTGTAAAAATTTTATTAGCCTTTTCATCTTCGGCTCTACCAAATTTTACAACAACTTGATTTTTTATAATGTCGTCATAACCATGATCACGAAGCCATTGGAATGCTTCCTCTTGCCTCTCTTGTGTTATGCTTCCAGTATAAAACGGTTTAATATCAACTGACTGACCATCTTTCATTTTAATAGATCGAACTCCTCGCTCTTCCATTAACTGAACTATAAGTTCATTCTGTTGACGTAAACTTTCTTTTTTAGCTTTAATCAAAAGTTCGAGATCAACTATCTCTTGTTCTGACTTTAAGTAATCTTGACATGCTTTTGAAATTGGATCAACCTCACTAACTTCAAAATCACTTTTATCTCTTCTTAAATTAATCGACATATAATTTTCTCATTTCTTTCTCTTTATTTATTTTATCAGATTTCCACTTAGCTTCCAAGATTTTTTGTCGTAAACGGATATCCATTATTTTTCTAAAGTCGTCCATTACTTTAGCTGATAGTTTATCAAAATCTTTTCTATCAATTGGTAACTCTTCTAATTTTTGAATTGTTTCCAATGTTGTTTCAATAATTCTCTGATCAGTTTTAGCAATAGGTTTATATGTTGATCTAAAGTTAAGACTATCTCTTACTACGTCCTCTGTACTTTCCTCAGCATTACATATTGTATAACTTACAATAGGACACTTCTCATAATCTTTTGAAAAATGTTGTTTACTAGGAACTGTGTGGAGAACAATTTTTTCATCCTTCTTGATTGTTATATCAATCTTTGGATAGAAAACAGCCATACCGCCTTTCGTTTTTTTATGAAACGTGATAACGCCATTTATCTTTTCGTGTTTCTCGGTCATATAGTTTTTACCTTTCTGTTTAGTTATTTATGTCGACTCTGATAGGAAAGTAATCTCTTTCTAATCTATCATATTTCAACATATTATATCTGCCATTGAGCATATAGGAAACCACACTAGTGGTCAAGCCTATAAGTGCAGGGTCACCAACTAATAATAAATAGTCAGTATCTTTCATGTCTTTTAACATAGTCTTTAATTTTCTTATCGTAGGTTGTGGAGACATCACCACTTGTTTTTGGCCGTCAAATAAAAATATAACTTCACCAAATCTTTCTGCTTGAGAATAGTCTAAGGCTCTTATGGTCCCATCAATATGTTTTCTCATTACATTTTGTACGATATAGACTTTACTTTTTGTATCATTCATAATAATTTCTCTCTTAGAATAAAAGATATAACGATGTTAGTAGAAAAATACAAGTTTAAAACTCAACCTATGCAACATCAATTGGTGGGGCTTGGTGGAATGATGGCTCAATTTGAAAATCGTAGTCCGGAGTATGCTTTGTTTATGGAAATGGGCTGCGGTAAAACAAAAGTTTTAATTGATGGTGTTTCTATTTTATATGACAATGGAAAGATTGATCAGCTTTTAGTTATTTGTCCTAATGGAATTAAGTATAATTGGCGAGATGAGTTATCTAAACATTTAGCGGAACATATAGAATATGATGTTCATGTTTGGGAAGGTGCTAAAACAAAGAAAGAACAAAATGAAATTAAAGAAAAATTATTTTCCATTAATGCTAAATTAAAAGTTTTAATTATGAATGTCGATAGCATTATTACGAACTATGGTTCAAAGATTGCAGATAAATTTGTTTATTCCGGAAAAAGTTTAATGTGCATTGATGAGTCAACAATCATCAAAAACATGTCTACCAAAAGAACCAAGAGATGTATTAAGATTGGAGAGATGGCTAAGTATCGTGTTATCTTAACAGGATCACCTATTACTAAGTCACCCGAAGATTTATATGGCCAATGTGCTTTTTTAAATGAAGACCTTTTAGGTTTTAGTTCTATTTATTCTTTTAAAGCTAGATATTGCGATCAAGTTAAATTAAGTTTTGGTGGAAGAAGTTTTAATAAAGTAACAGGGTACAAAAGACTAGATGAACTAACAGAAAAACTAAGACAGTTTTCTTATCGTGTTACGAAAGACGAAGCTTTAGACTTGCCGGATAAAATTTATATGAAGAGACGCGTACCGATGACCGAGAAACAATTACGCGCATACGTTCAAATGAAAAATTTAGCTTTAGTTCAAATAGAAGAGGGGGAATTGACGACTGCGACATTGATTGCACAGTTAAAAAGACTCCATCAAATCGCGTGTGGGTATATGTCTACCGATGATGGGGAAATAATTGATTTTTCTGAAAATAGACTCAAAGAATTATTAGATACAATTGAAGAAGTAGATGGGAAAGTGATTATTTGGTGCTCCTATCGACATAATATAAGAAAAGTAATTGAAACTTTAAATAATAAGTTCGGATCGGGGTCCGCGGAAGGTTTCTATGGTGAAACTCCAAGCGCAGAAAGACCAAAAATACTTGAAAAATTTATGGATCCGAACCATCACATGAGGTTCTTAGTAGGTCACCCGCGAACAGGGGGTTATGGCTTAACTTTGACGATAGCTAAAACCATGATATTTTATTCTAATGATTATGATTTAGAAATAAGAGAACAGGCGGAAGCAAGAAATCACCGTATTGGAACAGAAAGTAAAGTGACTTACGTTGATTTGGTATGCGAAGGCACAGTAGATGAAAATATCTTAAAGAGTCTTCGTCAAAAAATTAACATAGCAACCCAAATTATGGGGGAGGAGTTTAAGAAATGGCTGATTTAAATGAGGTTTATAAAATTGCTAATAAAGATGATTTAAAAAAAGCAATTAGAAATGTTCTTCTTTACTGTAAGTTTGATACAGCTGAAGGTTTAGCTGAGTCTATACAAGTTTTAGAAGAATTTTTACAGGAGAAAGAAAATGAGGAGTAGA
>Ga0208644_1004410_pt1 | contig 10638 bp, 11 predicted proteins | sample VirMetDEL_Nov_18_FD_184517 | JGI IMG/M metagenome (GOLD analysis project Ga0208644, IMG submission 184517) | Aqueous microbial communities from the Delaware River and Bay under freshwater to marine salinity gradient to study organic matter... | ecosystem: Environmental > Aquatic > Marine >... | reverse complement strand
AAGGAATGGCTTCTGACCAAGAATTAAGAAAATTAATTCAAAAAGGAGGAAGTGATTTAGTAGCATATGTTACTCTACCTAAAGAAATCGAATCAAACGTTCAAGGTTTATATCTTAAAGCTAAAAAGTGGAGACGTCCTTATGACGAGATAGCTGATGAATATATTAAGGATTTCCTTAAAATCACCAACCCAGCTGATGTAAACTATGTTAAAAATAAATGGCAAGAAGTAGCTAAAAAACGTAATCTACCTAGTTTATTAAATGAAGGTCGTTACGATGCTTTTGTAAATAAATTGTCTCGAATCGTATTTGAAATGTTTAAAGACATTCACGATAGAGGAGATAAAGAAGGTGAATTTGAATTTAGAGTAGACCACCCAGATGAAGAACACGATATCCCATCTGAAGATTTTTACTTTGATCTAGCAGGTACAGTTAAAATTACTGATGATGAATACATGGTAGATGGGGGGGCAAATGCTGGATTTGATGATGAAGGAGAAGAAATTACTCCAATGCTCGCAGTTAAATTTAAAATCCCTAAAAACCCAGATTGGCAAAAAGTATCTTTTGATATTAAAGATGTTGTAAGACACGAGCTTGAACATTTAACCCAAGATGGAGAAAACGTTAAAGGTGTTGTAATAGATCCTAAAGATCCAAGATTAAATAGACCTGGTAAGCAAATGGATGATGATCAAACAATTAGAGATTTAATTGATCTTGATTTATTGCCTAAAGCAGATTACTTTAGATTACCTAAAGAAATAGATGCTATGCTTCAAGGTCTGTATTATAAAGCTAAAAAATCTAGAACTCCATTTAAAGATGTAATTAATAATTATCTTGATACTCAACCCATTAATGATGAGGAAAGAGAAAATATATTAAAAGTTTGGAGAAGCAGAAATAAGGCCTTATCTTTACCATTATTCGAAGAACTAGAAGAAATGGAATACGAGATTTACTCCGATATGGACGGGGTTATTACTGATTTTGATGCTCAATTTATGAAAGCTTCTGATGGCATTCGTCCTTCAGAATATGAGCGCAATATGGGTAAAGATGGATTTTGGGAATTAGTAGATGGTAAAGGTGTAGGTTTCTGGGTAGGGATGCCTTGGATGCCTGATGGTAAACAATATTGGGATTATATTAAAGAATACAATCCTATTTTATTATCATCACCCTCAAGATCAAATACTTCACGTTTAGGAAAACGTTTATGGGTTAGAAACCAACTACCAGGAACTAAATTAATTTTGGCTCAAGCTAAAGATAAACAAAACTATGCTCGTAAAAATCGTATCTTAATTGATGATCGTCCTTCAAATATTGATGAATGGCGCTCACAAGGCGGTATTGGGATTTTACATACCTCAGCATCAAACACTATTAGACAGTTAAAAGAATTAGGATTATGAGCCATTTAAAAACATTAGCAGGAGGATACAAAGAAAATTCTCCTAGAGTTCGTAGTGAACATTCAAAAAAACCTTTTGTAGATACTAGTATTAAAATGATTAATGCTCAAGAGCTAGCTAACAATATTAAATTATGGGCTAGTGAGGGTAGGTTATCTTCTGAAGACATCCAATTAATTATATCTGAATTACAAAAATTATAATGAGTGATAATGTTTTAAAAAAAGAGTTTTCTAAACAAGATGTTACCCGTTTACGAAATCTAGTACAAGGTAAATATGGAGATAAAACTCAACAAAGTGTAGGTTATACTAAATCTCAAGAATTTCATTCTGAAGGAGATGTTTGGGAAGAAGATGGTCGTAAATGGACTATTAAAAATGGTATCAAACAAAACATTACAAAGTTAGATAAAGCAAAAAAGGCACACGTAATGCCTATTTTTTGTCCTAATTGTAAAAATGTAATGAAAAAACGTTTTGATAAGGATTATTATAATATCCATAAAAAATGTTTTGATTGTGTAATCGAGTTTGAACACGATTTACGCAAAGCAGGTTTATACGAAGAATACGAAAAAAATATCCGCAATGCTGATATTGATGGGTTTATCAAAGATTTTAAAGCATACGTTGAAGATGAATTAACCCAAAATAACTCATCATTTGTTACTGAAGCTGGAGATGTTGAAAAGTGGGTTGGTGGTCTGAATGAAAAACGTGTATTAGAGGCATTAGACAAAACTATAGAACATCTCGAGAAAATGAAAAAGTAACAGATTTTCGTATATTTATAAATAAAATCTACAATGTCTGACTTTAATATTCATGCTTGGAAAAAAAATCAATATCTTGCTGAAGCAGGACTTGGTAGCTCTCAGGCACAATCCTTAGCTAATCTTATTAATGATGCTATTATGCAAGTAGATGAGTCTCTATCTTATAGAGACTTTGCTATTGCTGTTGGTATCGTACTTAAAGAAGAGTATGGCTCTCATAACTTTGGAAAGTTTATGGAAGTATTACATGCTGAATTAGGTATAGAAGAATCTATAAACGAAGAACAAGCTTACGATACATACAAAGTACACGTTGTTACTTCTGATCCTTACGAAGGTGGTCCTGATGAGTGGTTTGATCATGAAGTAAAGGTAGATTCTTCTTTAACTGGTGACGATATTAAAGCAAGTATCAAAGATACTATCTATGATATGGGTTATAGACATTTGTACAAACTCAATTACGAGAAAGCATAATGGAAGATATTAAAAAAATACAAGAATTCTTCTCTAAACCTTTAGAAGAAAATTCCTTTAAAAAAGGTGATAAAGTAACCTATTTGGGAAACCCAGCCGAAATCACTTTCGTAGGCAAAGACCAAATGGATAGAACATATTATAGTGTATCCTACGATAAAGGTAATGGTAAAACTAAAGCATCAAACCTTTATAACAAAGGTGGTGAAATTAAACCTTTAAACGAGGGAAGCGAAAATATAGATGTTGAAGACTTTGCTAAAGTAGTTCAAGCAATCAGCCAAACAAACCACCCCGTAACTGTATTGTTAACTCCAATTTTTGGAAAAAATGAAATCGAAATCATTGTAGGTAATGATGCACCCGATCCTATTGTTGATGATATGTTTAATATAATAGCTGACTTAGGATACAAACGTGGGGAGTATAGTATAGTAGGTGATACATCTAGTTTATCAAGAAGAGAATATTCCCAAATTCGTAGAATAAATGGTGGTCATAAAGATTACCAACGCTGGGAAGAATCGGTAAACGAAATGGATATCAATGACCCAGTCTTAATGAAAATGAGAGCTGCTAAAGATAAATTAGCTAAAAAAGGAACAGATAATACTAGTGGTGATCCTAACGACCGTTTCTTTAAGAAGAATATGGATAGACTAAAAAAGTTAGATGCTTTAAAGAAAAAACGCGCTCAAATTATGCGCGATATGGAACAAGAAGCTGAACCCGAAGGTGGCCCAATCGCAGACAAGTATGGTGATATGCTTAACAAAATTGATAAAGCAATTGATCTACTTTCACCCCAGAAAAAAGGGGATGAATATATGTCTAAGGATGAAATTGAAAGACGAGCAGCAATGATTCAAGATCCTTACGCTAATTATATATCACAAGTAAATGCTATGTTTGGTTTAGAAGAAAACAAACCGGTAGCAAACCCCAACAAACACATTAAAGGAATCCAAATTCAATTAGATCAATTAGGTATTAAATATGAAATGGATCCTAAAAATAAAGTCCAACCATTCAAAGTAATTTACAAACCAGTAAATAAAGATGATGACTTTTATGATAAATTTGATGATATTGTATTCAGATACAATCTTAAAGGTGTTGTAAAAACATCAATGAGTGAAGCTTCTAAAGAAGAAGAAACTGAATTTCATAAAAAATTAGATAAATTAGTTCATAGCACTTTCGGTAAAAGAAAAGACGAACTAGAAGAAGGCGCTGTTGAAATAATGGATGCTTATAATCGTATTTTAGATTTACTTAAAAAAGAATCTCGTGCTTTAAATGATGACGATTCATATGCTTTAGGTTTAAAATTAAGAGCATGGTTTGAAAAGAATATTATAAACGAAGATTCTAAAGGTGCTTTAAATTATTTTAACGATTTAAAATATTATTATCAAAAAGCATTTAGATATCTAGATGTTAAAGAAAGAGAAGAATATAAACAATTAGCTAAAGATTTCTTTTCTAACTTACAAATTGACGATAAAGTTAGAGCTGTTGGTTTAGAAGAAAATGATCAATTAACCGAAGCTTACGTTCCTCAAAACATCAAAGAATTTGCTAAAAGAAAAGGTGTTTCACGTTTAGTAAACACTGTAGCAGGTTGGGCTGAAAAAGTAGGCGCTCGTATTACTGGTGGAACTGCTATTGGTAAATACTATAATACTCTTATTTTAGATTTAGGTTATCAAACCGGTGACATTCGTATCGATTGTGATGAAGAAACAGTTGAATTATATTACGAACCAGTAAACAGCTTTGCTGAATTTAAAAACGTGTTTATGGAAGAAGAAAGCCGTAAACAAGCTGAACACGATGAAGAAACTTTACGTCGTGAACAAGGTTTAGAAGAAGGTGCTTCAACTGAAGAGAAAAAAATTGCTCAACAAGCAGTTAATAGAATTGCCAAATACAGAGGCGTAGGTAAAGATGAAGCCAAAAATGATTTAATTAGAGCAGCTAAAGAATTAGCCGAAACAATTAAATTAGGTGAAGGCGTTATCTACGAAGAACTTTGTGAAAAAGGCAAACGCTACATTAAAGCAAGACAAGCTGCTGGTGAAAAATCATCTGCTTACCTCTCAGGTCGTGCTGTTAGAGTATGTAAAGGTCAAATCGAATGGCCTAAAAAAGGAAAAAAATAATGACAAACGAGCGCCTGCAAGAAATTATTCAAGAGTCATTGCGCGACTGGTTCAAAAAAGAGGACTGGGTGCGCATTGATACTCAAGGTAATATTACTGGCCCTTGTGGTACTATGAAAAAAGGTGATGCAACTACTCGTTGTCTACCAAAAAAGAAAGCTCAATCACTAACTAAAGCGGAAAGAGCTAAAACATCTCGTAAAAAAGCAGCAGCATCTCGTAAAGGTAAACAATTTGTTTCCAATACAGATAAAGCAAAGTATAAAAAAGGAACATACCATAACAAGAAATAAAATGGGTACATTTGATTATAAATCATATATTGCTAATAATCCTCTTTTAAAAGAATTTGAGGACAATGGAGCTGAAGAAAAAGCATTTGATGCTGAATTAATGGCTACCGCTAATGGTATTGCTGCTACTTTAGGTAAAGAACTTAAAGCTAAAAAAGGAGATAAAGACCAATTAGACGAAGTTCTTGGTTCAGTTATTGCCGGTATTTTAACAGCTAATACATTAGTCAATTTTATCTCTAAAATGGCTGCTAAACTATTTAAAAAATTAAACTTTAAAAAAGGTGAAGATATCGCTGAAAAAATTCATCATTGGGCTCACGATAACGAAACCGCCTTCCAAGCTCCAATCAAACGTGTTTTAGCTTTCTTTATTAAAGATGAAAAAAAATTAGATATGGTTACTAAAGCATCCTATGCCATTGTGGTTGGTTTAATGGCAGCTGGTTACGGAGCAGAAGCAGTAGAGGGTTTATCTAAAGCCGATTGGTTTAAAGGAACTTTATCTTCATTAAAAGCTGTTGCTAAGAGCGATGAAGCATTAGTTAACGCTTATCCAGCAATTAAAACCCTTATGGTATAAGGTAAAATTTTTGATATATTTATAATAAAAATCTTATATAATGGACAACTTCGATTTTAAAAAATACTTAGCTGAAAACAGATTACATGAAAACATGTTTGACGTTGCTACAACAGAGAAAATTGCTCAAGCTGTAGCAGACGCGTTTACAGCTGACGATGAACTAGACCTAAAATATACAGTCCACCCAGGAACAGAAGAAAGTTCATTCGATCTTGATGTTGAGGCTGGTCCTAACACCCCAGGTGAAGATTGGAAAGATAAAAATGGATTTAGTATCGATAACTACCTTGGCGAATTTGCAGGTGGTTCTTTTTACATCAAAGACGGAGTAGTATACAATGCTGCTAGCAGAAATGCTCCCGTTGCTAATGTATCACCAGAAGGTGAAGTTGAAATGATTTCAGCTGAAGAATCAAGAGCTGCCATTGATTCACAAGATGATATCCCAGCAATTGATAGAATGTATAACTCTGATGCTTGGGTGCAAGCTCAAAGAGATGCAATGGAAGAATCTAAAGAAGAAAAAAAATCAAATAAAATGAAAAAATCCGAATTAAAGGAAATGATCCGCACTGCATTCCTTAACGAAACAGAAGAAAAAGTTGAAGAAGGCACTTGGGCAGTATTGCCTGCTCGTATTCCTGAATTTATTCAAGCTGTAGAAGATCTTAAAGATGAATATCATGGTGTAGTAGGTAGTGATGATGTGTTTGATGGTTTAGACGCTGCTATTAGCGCTGCTGAAGAATTATTAATGAACACAGCTGAAATTAAAGAAGCTGAAGAAGATGAAGAAGAAGTAACTGTAGATGACACTGAAGAAATCGATGTTGATACAGATGCTGAAACTGCAGATGCAGGTGAAGTAGATGTTGAAGCCGATGCTGAAGTTGAAATGACAGGCGATAAAAAAGAAGTTCAAGACAACTTACAAGCTGCTCTTGAAGCTGCTAAAGCATTAGGTGACCAAAAATTAGTAGACCAAATCGGTAACTCAATTACATTCTTTACTCGTACACACGTTGTAGGTAAATCTGAAGTAGCTGAAGCTGATGTAGATGTTGAAGTAGATTCACCTGTTGAAGATGCTGAAGTAGGAATGAAATTAGATGAATCAATCAACCGCATGAAAAAACTTGCAGGTTTAATTAAATAAAAACTATGAACACACAAGAATTAAAAGAAAAATTAGACGCATTGTACGAAACATTCTCAATGGAACACGAAGGTAAATCTAAAGCAGCTCATGGTAGAGCTCGCAAAGCGTTAGGTGAAATGAAAAAACTCGTAACCGAATATCGTAAAGCATCAGTTGCTGAAGATAAAAAATAAAATATGCTTAACGAACGCAAACTTACCAAAGCTGAACTCAATAAAAGAGAAGATATCGTAAAAGATATGAAAAAAAACAAGCGTGCTTTAGTTAAAAAGTACGGTAAGGATGCTGAACAAGTAATGTATGGTCGCGCCACGAATATAGCAAAAAAACAAGCCGAAAGTATGAATCAAGACAAACTTAGAGAAATAATCAAAGATGCTTTAATGGGTCCTATGGTTGACCCTGAAGCAGGTGAAGACCAATATAAAGATGAGCAAGACCTTGCTACCGTATCTCATGCTTTAGACCAATTAGAAGCTAAATTAAAAGCTCACGATTGGTTTTACATGATGTCGGATGACCATAGAGCATACACTAATGGAAGACACGAACAAAGTGAAATTAGATCCATTATGAATGATCTTGAAGGCCTTGGATACGGTAAAGACGCTAAAGAATTATACAATCAATATGCTCCTTTCTCTGAAGGAGGTCCTGATTTTAGAATGAAAGAAGCTAAAGGTAAAGATATGGACAAAGATGGAGACATCGATTCAGATGATTACCTAGCTGCTCGCGATAAAGCAATTAAAAAAGCAAAAGGCGAAATCAAAGAAGATTGGGGCAGTTCAGATCAATCAATCATGAACCAATCCATTCATAGAGATTTAGGTAACCCAACAGAATTCCCTGGTCTATCTCAAATTATGGATGCTGCTGAATCTGCAGTTGACTTTTATTGGGACGATTGGGATGAATATCAAACAGATAGAGAGGGTTTGATCATGTCTGCAGCTCAAAGATACGCTAGACAATACCACCCAGAATTTATGGCTAATGCTGCTAGAATGATGGAACCAATTGATGAAATGGACATCAATGGCCCAATAAGAGAAATAAGCGGAGATAAAGTAGAAGCCCTAATGGAGCTAAGAAATATCTTAGATGAACTTCAAGTATTAGGAGATCAAGCCAGAGATATTATCGCACAAAACTTCCCATCTTACCTTAGTAAAGGAGAAGCATATGGTGCTTTTGATTTAGGTTCAAGCACAAACAGATACGATACTACAATTGCTTCAATCGTAGACGAAATTGAAGAATACGGTGAGGAAGAAGATGAAGATGAGGACATGATGCAAGAAGATATGGATCTTGGTCATCAAGATAATGAACCTCATATGTTAAAAGGTGACCTATACCGTATTGGAAAATACGCTATGGAATTATACCAAATGGTAGATGGTTTCGAAGGTCAAGGTGAAGTAGATTTCCCACATTGGTGGCAATCAAAAGTAATCAAAGCTAAAGATTATTTAGTAGGCGCTAAACATTACTTAGATTTTGAAATTAAAGAACCTCAAATCGATGCTATGGTAGATGTTGCTCAAGATGTTGAAGCAATTGATGAAGCAGCAGGTAAATTTGTAGTTCGTCCTTGCTCTAATCCAGGTACACCATTTGCTGTATGGCAAACTTCTAAAGATGGAGAAAACGACAAGCGTATTGAAGGATTCAAAACTAAAGAAGATGCTCAAAAATTCGCTGATGAAAAAAATTCATTAAAAGAAGAAGAAGCAGGCGAAGCAGATATGGTAGCTTCAGATATCCAAAAAGCAATGAATGCTGTTAAAGGAGATGACGCTAAAACATACCAACTTCAACAAGCTAGAAAAGCAATGAACAAAGGTGATTTAGATAAAGCTAAAAAAATCGCTGATCGAATTGCTAAAATGTTAAAAAAATAAAAAATGACCGCAAGCGAGTTAAGAGAAAAAATTAGGGCTATTATACCCATAGTATATAAAGCTCAACAGAAATCCGACGCTGCAGCCGTTGAGTACGATGAATTGACTAAATTCCCCGAACTCAAAGCGGTTATAGTCGATCTATTAACGTCGGATTTCGATTCATTCTTAGCTTCTATTGATTGGGTTGCTCCTCGTCCTACCACGTTTCGTATAAACTTAAAAAACGGACAGGAATTTTATCTTATCTATAATAGCAGAAGTTGGATTGCTCAAGTTGAAGGTAAAAAATACTACCTTTTAAATCTTCCCGAAGAAGAGCGTGCGGCTGAATCAATTGCTCGTATATTAAGATATGGTGCTAAAACACCTGAAGGTGAAGGTGCTGATACTGGTGGAGCAGAAGATTTATCTTTAGACACAGGTACCGAAACAGAAACTGAAACAGACACAGAAGTAGATTTAGAAGTATAATGAACGTTTTCGAAAAATTTTTAAATAAGGTAGCTTATAAATTCCCAAAAGGATATCCTGACATGAATAATGCACAGGATATTTCTCTCTTAGAATCTTTAATAGGTAAAGTATTAGGAGAAGAATTTGTTTTAATTAGTGAAGCAGATGCCGAAGAAGGTATTGAAATTCTTAAAAAGGAATTAGGGTTTGAAGATAAAGATTTTGTAAGACAATCTTCTAAAACTTATAAATTACTGGTTCCTAGAGCAGAACGTCTTGATATTATTACTAAAATTGATAAAATTGAAGGTTTTAATTATGACCCAAATGTTAAGGGCTCCTCAGTTGGAGGTATTATGTTTAAGGATGCAAGATTTTTACTCAAACCTTCAGGAGCACAAGGTAGAGCATCAGCTGGAACTGAAAATGAAGATGTTTTAGAAAACGAACTTAATAAGTATTTTGAAGATGGTCCTAAAAATGTTGTATTTGTAGGACAAAATAAAAATTATTCTATTTCAAATGCAACACAAGCTAGGGGAGTAGGATATGATACAGCATCAGGTAAAAAAGCAGATGTTGTAATTGAAGCTGGTAAAGATTACCCAATCTCAGTTAAAAAAGATAATGCAGGTTTCTGGGAGAGTTCAGATACAAGATATAAAGATGTTGTAGAAAAATTATCTCAAAAAATTGCTAGTGGTGATTTTGCCCCAGAACTTATATTTAAACCTTTTATTGATAAATTAGGTAATAAAAAAGAAGGCATTAATGTTATGTATAATGAAACAACAGGTAAGAAAATAACAGGTATTGTTGTTACTGATCTCCCTGAATCTGAAGAAAAAAGTATTATTTTCGGTTCAGATGATGCTGTTGTAGTATATAGAACTTATACACCTAAAGATTTTTCTCTAGAAGGAGATACTATTAAAGTAGAAGTATCTAAAATTATTGAGGATATGGACGACGTTGAAGAATTTAATCTAGAACCCGTTCTTAATATTAGACATGATTCAACAAGATCTTCAACTGGAGGTTTAAGAGCTTTAGTTCAACCCAAAATTAAAATTTATAATAATGGTCAATTAAGGGGAGATAAAATAGAATTATCATATAATGAAATAATGAAATAATATGTGTAGCTGCGGATGTAATACTTGTGATACTAAAAAGGCGCTTACTTTAAATGAAAGTTTAGCTCCAAAACAGATATTGTCTGAAGGTTTAAAATACCATATGGACAATAATAAACCGTTAACTGAGCATGTTTATCGTGCTGGTTCACAAAACTATTTTAATTTGTGGGCTGAAGCTCGCTCTTTATATTCTCGTAATATTTTAGAAATTACAAACGAGGATGATTTAGCTGTTTTAACTGAAACAAATT
>Ga0208644_1004408_pt1 | contig 10640 bp, 13 predicted proteins | sample VirMetDEL_Nov_18_FD_184517 | JGI IMG/M metagenome (GOLD analysis project Ga0208644, IMG submission 184517) | Aqueous microbial communities from the Delaware River and Bay under freshwater to marine salinity gradient to study organic matter... | ecosystem: Environmental > Aquatic > Marine >... | reverse complement strand
TGATTTTTTTCTTGACGCCCAACAATTTTCTGGTATAAATAACACATGAACGGATCGCCTTCGGGGATCCAAAAAAGAGTCTTGCTTTAAAAGGAGGCAAAATATGACTGAAGAAATTTTCAAGTTGAACACGAAAAATGGGCTTTGGGATTTTCCACCAAAGTCATCCACGATTGGGTTTGACCGAATCTTGGACAAGTGGAGGGACGCGATTGAGTTCTCGACTTCCGCTGCTGGAAAGTATCCACCATACAACATTCTAGAGAACGGGGAAGACAAGTATTCTATTCAGATTGCTCTTGCTGGATTCAGTAAGGACGATATTGAAATTCAGAATGACAACGAATTCCTCATTGTCCAAAGTGTGGAAAAGGAAAAGAAGGATCCCGATGGAGTGAAGTATCTTCATCGTGGAATCGCTGAACGCTCCTTCTCCCGCACATGGACTCTCGCAGAGCATGTCGTGGTGGATGGTGCAGAAATGGAAAATGGAATTCTCACTATCAACTTGCGAATGGAAGTTCCAGAGAGCAAGAAGAGTAAGAAGATTCCAATCAAGTAAATGATGTCGTTGATGGCTTACCTTAATTCTACAAGACACGGTTGCGAAACCGTCAGGTCCATTCGAAAAAATCACGGGCCTGAAACAGTTTCGATTGGGGAAGCGGGTATGTCGGAGATATCCGAGGTTGGCAACGATGCTCGGTAAAAGCGTTGCAAAAAAGACTGCCAAATCATACGCAGTTGCAGCCTGACAAACTTCAGGCAAGAGGAGAACCGTTTCCGCCTCTCGGAAAAATGGGAAACAAGAAAGGGAGTGGGGAAACTTGCTCCCTTTTCTTTTTTGTGAAAGGTTTTCACTTGATTTTCTCTCAAACCAGTGTATACTTCTGACATGAATCCCGCCACTCTAACTCAATCGGTAGAGTAACGGTTTTGTAAACCGTAAGTTCGGGGTTCGAGTCCCCGGAGTGGCTTTCTTTTTACTATGGAGGAACATAATGCAAATTTCGTCTGAAACTCTAAACATCCTGAAAAACTATTCGTCCATCTGCTCAAATCTTTATGTGAAGCCTGGAAACACGATTCGTTCCCTCGCTCCGACCCAGAACGTGATGGCGGAAGCAGTTGTGGAAGAGGACTTTCCAGTTGAATTTGGAATCTATGATTTGAGTCAATTCCTGTCAACGGTTTCTCTCTTCAACGATCCCGATTTCGATTTCCAAGAGAAGATGGTTGTGATTTCATCTCGCTCCAAGAAAGCAAAAATCACTTATCGCTATTCCGATCCGTCTCTTCTTGTCAAGGCAGACAAGGATGTGAAGATGCCAAACGTCGGTGTGGAGTTTGACTTCAAGGCCGAACACTACAACGATCTCATGAAGGCTGCATCCACACTTCAACTTCCAAACATTTCAGTTCAATCAGAGGATGGAGAAATCGTTCTTCGTGTCTTTGATTCCTCCAACGCGAGTTCAAGTAACGATTACTCCATCACTCTGGGGCCGAATGAAACAGGAAAGGAATTCTTCCTTGTTTTCAAGACTGAAAACATCAAGTTGCTTCCCGATGATTACACAGTCAGAGTTTCCAAGAAGAACGTGAGTGAGTTCAGTGGAGCAACAAGAGACATCAAGTATTGGATCACTCTGGTTTCAGATAGTTACATTAAGGATGGTGAATGATGATTAGTAAGAAGGAAATTCTAAAATCTCTTCGTGAAGGAATTTGCAATGTTCGCTTCATGAAAGTTGATGGGAGTTTAAGGGTTCTTCGTTGCACTCTCCACCCAGATTATGTTCCAGGTGGAAGTGAACGAAAAGAGAAGTCCAACAACACAAAGAGGCACTATGTCAGTGATAATGTGCTTGCAGTGTGGGACTTGGATGAGTTACACTGGAAGTCGTTCAGAATCAACTCTGTTGAAAAGGTTGATGTTCTGCAATCCCTTGTAGAAAATGTAGGAAGGTGAATGAATGAGAGATTCGTTATGGGTTGAAAAGTATCGTCCGAAAAATCTGAATGATTGTATTCTTTCCTCCAACTTGAAGAAACAGCTGGAGGAAAGTTTGGCAAAGGGAGATATTCAAAACATGATTTTTCATGGTGGTGCAGGTTGCGGCAAGACCACAGTCGCAAGAGCCATCTGTGACCAAATCGGTTTGGATTATCTCTTTGTCAATGCATCTGAAGACAGTGGTATTGATACACTGCGAACAAAGATTCGCAACTATGCAAGCACCGTCTCGTTGAACGACAAACCAAAAGTTGTGATACTGGACGAAGCTGATTACATGAATCCTGCGAGTCTTCAACCGGCACTTCGTGGTGCAATTGAAGAGTTTTCAAGTAATTGTAGATTCATCTTCACTTGCAATCATCTGAACAAAATCATCAAACCAATTCACTCTCGTTGTGGTGTCTATGACTTCTCCATTCCGAAGAGTGAAAAGGTGGAGATTGCTAAACTCTTCTTTGAAAGAATGAAGTTCATTCTCAAGAAGGAAAGTATCAAGACATCCTCAAAGGTTCTCGCGGAACTTGTCAAGAAGTTCTTCCCCGATTTCCGAAGAGTCATCAATGAGTGTCAGAAGTATTCCGTGTCTGGTGTTATTGACGAAGGAATTCTAGCAAACTCCTTTGGCGATGAGAACATCAAACCATTGGTGGATGGAATGAAGAAGAAGAATTTTGGTGTGGTGCGAAAGTGGATTGCTGAAAATTCGGACAAGGATACTTCAGTCATTTTTCGCAGATTGTATGAACATCTCTATGGAGTGTTGACCCCATCAAGTATTCCAGCTGCGATTCTTTGCATCGCAAATTATCAGTATCGCTCTGCTTTTTGTGCGGATTCGGAGATCAATTTGATGGCATGTTGTATTGAAATTATGGCTGAATGTGAATTCAAATAATCCTAAATATATTATGACATGTTAGAAAAAAGCGTCAAAAGTATCAACGATCTCACCAAGAAAATAGATGCTCTCCATGAAGAGTATTCAATGGGTGAATTTGCCAAATCTTTCAAGAGAAGACTGGCAAGAAGAAAGATTGACTTTTGGAATTCCATGAATGAGAACAAGGGATTGGTGAATCCAGTCATTTCAATCCTCAAGGCAAAAAATTCCTTGTCCGACGAAGAGATGATGAAGGTTCTCAACATTCTTGAGGATTTGAAGAAGAAGTATAAGTATGACGAATACATGCAGAGATGTGATGAAGTGAGAGAGATGTTTCTTTTGGAAAGAGCGGATTACTTTGCTTCCACGATGAAACAAGTTCTCTCCGACCCCGAAGGAAACAATCCTTTCAATCCTCTTCAAGACATGCTTGGAGCTTCAGACAATATGTTTTGCACTTGGTTGGAGGATATACTTAGGAAAATTCGTCCAGAGACATTGAGTGTTGATTATGAAGATGTGGATGGACACACCAAGAATGCAAATATTTGCTTCGAGCCTGTTCGCGTTACTGAAGATTATGTTTCTGCACCACTCATTGACCGATACACAGGCAACAGTCAATTTGATTCCTTCCTTCTTCGTTCCTTTTTTGATGCGGACGAAAAAGAGTGGATATACATACCAGTTCGCTTTATAATTTCAGTGAAGAGTGCCAACTCTCAGATAAATTCGGAAACTTTATAATGAACCCATTTGATTTTGTGAAGTCAATCAACTTTAAGAACACGAATCTGATAGAAGACAATCCAGAAGACGAGAAACACTACGAACCATTTCTTGCAAATCGTAGTTTGTCTTTCTTTCCCGATTCCATCCTCTATGCAAACGAAATGAATTGCAATCACTTTCTAGACAAGAGGTTGCAGTATGATTATCTTTTTCACTCCATCAAGAAGGGAAAGAGATTTTCCAAGTGGATGAAGAAGGTTGAAGATAGCGAAGATATTCTTTTTCTCTCCAAGTTCTATGAATGTAGCAAGACCAAAGCGGAAGAAATCTCCAAGGTTCTTCCTGATACAAAAATTCGGCAGATGATGAAGGAATATCCAGAAGTTCTAGAAAACACCTAAATCCGCATTTATTATAAATAAATGTTGTAAAGCATGATTTTTTGTCATGTTATGTCACAACAGGAGTATACCATGAATGTGGATGAACTTATTAAAAGTTTCGTGGAAGTAGAACTCACGGATTCCGAGAACTTCCTCAAAGTAAAAGAAACATTGACTCGTATTGGAATCTCATCAAAGAAAGAAAATAAACTCTATCAGAGTTGTCACATCCTTCACAAGAGAGGTAAGTATTACATCGTTCATTTCAAAGAATTATTTGCCTTGGACGGATTAGCTGATAAACTATCTGAACAGGATTTGGCTAGAAGAAACACCATATCAAATCTTCTTGAAGAGTGGGGATTGATAAAAATCCTAACTCCAGAATTGACAGAAGAACCAACGGTTCCTCTTTCATACATGAAGATTCTGCCTTATGCTGAAAAGAAAGATTGGGAACTGGTTCCAAAATACAATATCGGTAGAAAGTTTACCCCAAAGGAAGAATGAATGGCAAGGAGAGTTGACAAGTTCGCTGATTTTCTCGCAAGAACAGAATCTAAAAACACAGAACCAACTCTCAATGTCAAGATTCCTGTATCAACAGGTCCACGAACCATTCGTGTTAGTAACCAACTAGCATATTGGGGCTCTTCACGTTCGGCGCCTGTGGGGTTCAAAGTTCCCTCGTTTAAAGGAATCAACACGGGAAACCACGGAAAAGCAGAAAATCTACTTGAAAAATTAAAACCAAGAGGATTACCTTCCCGAATAGGAAACATCTTTGTAGCAGAGGATCCAAACAACGTCTTGATGGGATCCTCCTTTGGCGGAAGAGCCAACATATACAAAGTCAAAGTTGATGGCGTGGTATTCAAGGCAAACTTAGAAAACTATACCGAGTTGGTTGTTGATTTCACAAAAGGCGACTACACGGAAGAGCAAATTTCTTATTGGGCAAAAGAATATTGGAAAGGAATTGATTCCTCTACGTCAAAAGATCTGATAGAATGGATCGTCGATGGGACGGTCGAGGTGATAGAAGAAATATAGGAGATGATATGCCTGAATTGAAGATTTATAGAATGAATGAAAATGTTCAACTTCCAAGTTTTGGGACAACTGAATCAGCTTGCTTTGACATTCGCTGTTTCTTTCACAAAGAAACTGTCACAGCATACACGACACAAAACGAAAAAGTAGAGTTGCCTGTGAATGATGGAAAGTTTTACTTTCCCGCAGGCTACAGAGCTCTCATACCCACAGGACTCATAATTGATATTCCTTTTGGGTATTCTGTTCGTATTCATCCTAGATCGGGAACTTCTTTGAAGTTTGGGTTGACACTCATCAATTCCGAAGGTATAATTGACTACGATTACACGGAAGAACTCATGATTCCACTTCACAATACTTCAAACTCTTTTGTTGATATTTCCCACGGAGAGAGATATGCTCAGGGGGAAGTGGTGGAATCCATGCGTTACATTGAATTTGTGGATATCAAAGAAAGACCAACACAGAAAACCAACCGAACAGGTGGGTTCGGTTCTACAGGAATATCATAATGAACAGAGAAGAACTTTTGAAGCATCACAAAGAACTATGCGACGAAGCATTGGAGATAATGAAGAGAAAGAATCATGACTACGCTGGTGATTCTGGAACAACACCTTTTGCAAATTTTCAGAGAACAGAAGCTATGGGAGTGTGTTCCACAGAACAGGGTTTCTTGGTGCGAATCGTGGACAAGGTTTCTCGCTTGAGCACATTCGCAACGGCGGGTAAACTTGTTGTTGATAACGAAGGATATCGTGATGCTCTTTTGGATATCATCAATTACTGTGTTCTTTTCAGTGGATATGTGTCGGACAAGCAGGATAAATGAATTTCTACACCAGTGTTGACATAAGTGGAGATTGGATTCTCATTCGTGGATTTGAGGATGGAAAGCGTGTCAAGAGAAAGGAGAAGTTTTCTCCTTGTCTCTACACTCCAGCTGGAAGCAGAAATCCGAAGAGTAAAACCATCTTTCAAAACTTGGAAGGAAATCCTCTGGAGAAGATTTCCTTTGATACCATCAGTGAATCCCGAGAGTTCATAGACAACTATGATGGTGTTTCCAATTTTGACCTCTATGGCAATACCGATTATGTCTGTCAATTCATCGGGAAGAATTATCCCGATGTTGTGGAATACGACGAATCTCGTATCAAAGTTGTCAACATTGATATTGAAACCACTTGCGAAAATGGATTTCCAACAGCACACAATCCTATAGAGGAAATCAATGTTCTCACAGTATATGTTGATGGGTTCTATCATGTTTTCACATATCAAGATTTCACACCGAAAACAAAGGACACGGTTCTTCATCAGGCGTATGATGAGAAGGAAATGCTTTCGGAATTTCTAGATTTTTGGGAAAGAGAAGCACCAGATGTCGTCACAGGATGGAACATTCGTTTCTTTGATATTCCATATCTCTTCAACCGCATTCAAATGCTTTTGGATGAAAAGGAAGCAAAAAGATTGTCTCCTTGGGGAAGAGTTCGTGAGCGAGAAGTAAGTCGTATGGGTAAGAAGGAAACCGTCTACAAGATAATCGGTGTTTCTTGTTTGGACTATTTTGAACTCTACAGGACTTTCACATACAAGAATCAAGAATCGTATAGTTTGGATCACATCTCGTTTGTTGAACTCGGGGAAAGAAAACACTCCTACGGTGAATTTGAAACGATGTCGGATTTCTACAAAGGAGATTTTCAGAAGTTCGTGGAATACAACATTCAAGATGTTCGTCTAGTTCAGAAGCTGGAAGAGAAGATGCGACTTTTGGAACTCTCTTTTGCTCTTTCATATTCAGCAAAGGTGAACCACGAAGACATCTTTTCGCAAGTGAGAACTTGGGATTCCATCATTTATCATCATCTTCTTTCCAAGAACACAATCATTCCAATGAAGAGAGCAAGAAGTTCCATTGTGGAAGAGCAATACTCCGGTGCTTTCGTGAAGGAGCCGATTGTCGGTGAGCATGATTGGGTGGTGTCCTTCGATTTGTCAAGTTTGTATCCTAGTCTCATCATTCATTACAATATCTCACCAGAGAAAATGGTTGAGGGGAGAATGATGCGTGTTGATGATGTTCTTGATGATACTGAAACCGCTAGGGAAAACATAGACGATGCTGTGAGTAATGATTTGTCCATCGCTGCATCTGGAATTTGTTTCAGAAAGGATTCCCAAGGTTTTCTGGGTGAACTCATGGCAAAGATGTATGAAGAAAGAAAGTTCTTCAAGAAGAAGATGATTGAAGCGAAAACCAAATATGAGAAGACCAAAGATAAAAAGTATGAATATGAAATTTCCAAGTATCACAATTTTCAGCTGGTCCGAAAGGTGTGTTTGAATTCTTGCTACGGAGCGCTTGGAAACGTATATTTCAGGTTTTATTCGAGGGAACTTGCCGAATCAATCACCATGTCCGGCCAACTCAGTATTCGTTGGATCATGAACAAGTTGAATGAGTTTCTCAATCAACAACTGAAGACCGAAGGTTATGATTATGTAGTCGCGAGTGACACTGATTCGGTCTATCTTCGTTTGGGAAATTTGGTCAAGAAGGTCTTACCCAATGAAACCGACAGAGACAAGATAATTGATTTCTTGAACAAGAGCTGCGAAAAGGTAATCCAACCATTCATCGACAAGAAGTATGATGAACTCTCCAAAAAGATGAATGCTTTCGAGAACCGAATGCAGATGGAGCGAGAAGTCATTGCGGACAAGGGAATTTGGACGGCAAAGAAGCGATACATGCTCAATGTTTGGGACAATGAAGGTGTTCGCTATTCCGAACCTCAAATGAAAATCATGGGGATTGAAACCACACGTTCTTCTACGCCACATGTAGTTCGCGAAAAACTCAAGAAGGCAATATCAATCATTCTTCGGGAAGACAACGATACATTGGTGAACTTCATCGAGGAATTCAAGGAAGAGTTCATGAAACTTCCACCCGAAGAAGTTTCCTTTCCAAGAGGTTGCAATGGGTTGATGAAATACATGGACGAAAAAAATGTGTATTCCAAGGGAACTCCTATTGCGGTAAAGGGTTCTTTGATATACAATGACCTACTTGCCAAGCACGATCTTCAAAGAAAATACAAGAAGATTCTAGAAGGAGACAAGATTCGTTTTCTCTACCTGAAACAACCAAATCCCTTGCGGGAAAAAGTTCTATCTTTCCCTGTGGAATTGCCAAAGGAGTTTGGTCTGCATTCTTACTTCGATTATGAACTTCAGTTTGAGAAATCGTTCATTGATCCTCTAAATAGTATCGTTGAGAAGATTGGTTGGCGAATGGATAGTGAACAGACATTGGAGAGTCTTTTTGTATGAATGAGCGAATTGAGATGGTTGTTCTTCGCAACCTCCTAAACAATGAAGATTATGTGCGAAGAGTTCTACCCTTTCTGAAAGAAGAATATTTTGCGGATAGTTCCGACAAGATTCTTTTTCGGGAAGTGAGTGAATTCATCAACAAATACAACAAATCCCCTTCCATTGAAGCTGTGAAACTTGAGATTTCAAGTCTTGAAAAAATCAGTGAAACAGATATCAAGAAGATTGAAACAAACTTGGACATCATTTCCAAGAGTTTGAACTCGGAAGACAACATGGATTGGCTCATAGACCAATCCGAAAAGTTCTGTAAAGACAAAGCAATCTTCAATGCTATCATGGACTCCATTCACATCATTGACGGAAAGACGGAAGAATCTGTCAATGTTCTTCCAGAAATTCTATCCAAGGCATTGTCGGTTTCTTTTGACACCAACATTGGTCACGACTTCATTGAGAACAAGGATGAACGATTCGAGTTTTATCATCGCATAGAAGAAAAGGTTCCATTTGATTTGGATTACATGAACAGAATCACAAATGGTGGAGTTCCAAACAAAACTCTCAATGTGATTTTGGCTTCAACGGGTGTTGGAAAGTCGTTGTTTCTCTGCCACCATACGACAAATTGTTTGATTCAAAACAAGAATGTTCTCTACATCACATGTGAAATGTCGGAAGAGAGAATCGCAGAACGCATTGACGCGAATCTTCTGAACACTCCAATTCAAGATCTCAAGAAGCTGTCCAAGGAGCTTTACGACAAGAAGATGGAAAGAGCTCTCAAGAACATCAAGGGAAGATTGATTGTCAAGGAATATCCAACGGCGACAGCAAATGTCTCACACTTCAGAAACTTGATAAACGAACTTCGCCTCAAGAAGAATTTTTCTCCCGATGTTCTCATGGTGGATTACTTGAACATTTGCGCTTCCGCAAGATTCAAAGGAAACACCACTGCGAATTCTTACACATATGTAAAGTCAATCGCGGAGGAACTTCGTGGACTCGCAGTAGAACTGGATATTCCAATCTTCACTGCGACACAAGCAAATCGTGGTGGTTACAACAATTCCGACATTGATCTTTCAAACACTTCGGAAAGTTATGGTCTTCCATCCACGGCAGATCTGTTGGTTGCTTTGATTGCCACGGAAGAACTCGAAGAATTGAGTCAGATCATGGTGAAACAATTGAAAAACCGATACAACGATCCATCAACAAACAAAAAGTTCGTTCTGGGTATTGACAGGAGTAAGATGAGGTTATATGATGTTGAGGAACACGCACAGAATAGTTTGGTTGATTCGGGACAGTTGGGTTCCGAAATGAAAAAGACTACCGACAAACTGAATGAAAAGTTCACAAAGAATAGTAGTTTTGATGATTGGGAAATGTAAACACAAACGCGGGAGTATCGGACCTGTCTTCTAAACAGGAACACCGTAATTGGACTGAAAATGTGGGTTCGAGTCCCACCTCCCGTGCTTATCCGAACCACCAAACTATCACTTATTATAAATATAAGTAGTTTGGAGGTTCAGATGAAACATACAAAGGCAACTAAGAAAAAACTTTCTAAAATAAGAAAAAAATATTTAAAAGAAAATCCAGATAAACATCCTTGGAAAAAATCTAATAAGTTCAAATCTGTCCCGTGTGAAAAATTCAAAGACATTCTTAGGGAAAATAATGTGTCTTTTCTAGAAGAATATCAACCAATCTCCGATAGATTCTTTTCTATAGATATAGCTTTTCCAAATAAAAAAATAGGAATAGAAATAAACGGAAATCAACACTATGAAAGAGACGGAAAACTAAAAAAATATTATGAGGATAGAAAAAAACTGATAGAAAATGAAGGATGGAAATTATTTGACTATCATTATAGTATAGCATATGATGTAAAAATGTGTGAAGACATAATCTCTACTTTGAAAAAAAAATATGATTTAGGTAAACTAGATTATTCTTTTTATATTAAAAAGAAAAAACAACATGAATGTGTTGATTGTGGTGGTGAAAGGAAATACTATAACTCTTCTAGGTGTAAAAAATGTTCTGATGCTCATAATGGATTTAAAAGAAGAACCGTTGAAAGACCACCTCATGAAGAACTATTGAAATTAGTTGAAGAAAATAGCTATCTAAAAGTCGGAAGAATGTTTAATGTTTCCGATAACGCGATTAGAAAATGGATTAAGGCTGAATCAAACAA
>Ga0208644_1004407_pt1 | contig 10641 bp, 8 predicted proteins | sample VirMetDEL_Nov_18_FD_184517 | JGI IMG/M metagenome (GOLD analysis project Ga0208644, IMG submission 184517) | Aqueous microbial communities from the Delaware River and Bay under freshwater to marine salinity gradient to study organic matter... | ecosystem: Environmental > Aquatic > Marine >... | reverse complement strand
GATCACTACGCTCGGGTAGTAGGCTGCAGCGAAAGAGCTGTCGAGCGCACGGCCAGCGAAGCGATTGACCGTATTGGTGACACTAGGCACCTGGAGTGAAGACGTGACGAAAGCATCTACCTCGTCCTTCTCTTCGATGTCCATGATGAACAGCGCGTCGAATCTTCTCTCAGTTGCCTCGATGGCATAGTCAGTCACGGCTGGATGGCTAATGCCAGGGATTGCCAGCAGCTGCACATCGACATCTTGTTTGGCTTCCATAAGATCCATTGCCTTGCGGTAAGCAGCGACCGTGGGGCCATTCTTGCCACCCTGTGCAGTGTCGTCCATCTCTCGGCGAACTGCAGTATCAAGCAGCTTGGCCTTGTCTTGGTCGAAGATATTGACGCCGTCCCAGCCACCAATCATTGGGAAGGTGAACTTGAGGTACTTTTGCGTCGGCACGTGCGAGAAGTCCTTAGCAGGATCTAAGAATCTGACCTTATCGCTGCTAGTACCGTCTCTGTCGTCAAGAGCTGTGGTCAATACACCGTTTCTGCTGTATGTTGCTGCTGCCCACTGCTGCGGATCTGGGCGATCGTTTGAAGCAGTGATGACCTGCACTCTTTCCAGAGTGAAGAGGTTGTTATTGAAGCGGTCAGCATCCAGAACAGAACCGCCAACATCAGCTGCGCCATTATTATCGCCAATCCAGAACTTCTGGATTGAAGTCATCTGATTTGGGAACCACTTAGAGAAAGAAAGCAAAGAAGCATCGATCTTCTCGTTTCTGTTTGGCTCGGTAATCGAATCCTTGTTTTCGAACTGCACACCCCATGTAAATGCATTCTGCACGTTCTTGCGAGGCGAAACGCCGACCGCAAGAGTTTCACGCATTGGCACTGGAGGCTGAACAACCTGAGCCATGGTGTCTTCAGTAATACCAGCTTCGCTGCTAGCCTCAGAGGTCGTGAACGATCCGGTCAAGATGGATGACGTGTCTGACGTACCAGATGTTACCAAGTGGTACAGGCCGCGGAAACCAGTCGGCAGTGCAGTCGCATCAACAGCACCACGATCAAGAGCATCGCTAATCTCAACTCTAATAAAGTTAGAAACATTTGGATAGTCGCCTTCAACCACGATCTTCTGGGCACCGGTAGCAGCATCGAAATCGAAGTAAGTGTGGCGATCACCGATGCGCTTGGCAACATAAGTGTCAGCAGTCGGATCCAGTGTGCAACCTCGGAAAGACTCGACAACCTCAGGGTTGAGATCGTTGTCTAAGAAGCGACGAACCAAGACATCGAACGTACCGTACTTGTTATTGGCTTTGTTGGATGCTTTGATGTTTTCAATAGTGATCTTGAACTCGCCAGAACCAATGGCACCGTCGGACAGTGTGTGGAACTTGAACAAGTTGACGTTGTTAGCGCCAAACTTCTGTGAAACCACGAAAGGCGAGAAAGCAGCTGAGAATCTGTCTTCCCAGTTTTCAAGGTTAGGCGTTCCAACCGTTGAAGCCCCAGTCGCTGTACCAGTATTTCGATCTTGCGAAGACGTTAGCAATAGAACCGAAGGCTCTCCGTCAGGCCACGATCCAGCCGCGATGACTCCGTCACCAGTTACATCTGCTAGGTTTTTAGATATATCATAGTGAGCATAGAGATAGTGTCCAGCATCTTCGATCTTTGTTGGATCTGTGTTGAAGACGTTGACGAAGTAGTTTGATGCATCCGGATCTAAAGAAGCAGTCAAGATGTTTTGGTATCTTGCACTTGGCTTAAGACCATTTGCGAACAACACGAATTCCTGTGTTGTGGTATTGATTGTTCCTATCGGACCGCCTGCATCGTCAGTCGAAGCACCAAAAGCCCCAGCAGCAGCCAACGTTGTTGAAGGCAAGTTGTTGGACTCTAGATTCGAACTAAGTGCCAAGACAACGCCGGAAGGAGCTAACAGCAACCCTCGAACGATTGGTTGTGCTTTGTTTTCGCCAACGATCTGAATGCCGGCATCTGAAAAGATTGTCGATCCAGCTGACTGCGACATGAAAGCAGCCAAAACGTGGGTTCTGCCCAAAGGAGTAGAACCTTGCTTTGTGCCAGCTTTATCGTTATCGCCGAGAAGCCCATTGTCTTGCGGCAAACGAGCGCCAACGACGAATCCTGCATTGTTTACGCGACCGATATTGTCACCGGCTGTAGTTCTAGCTTGTCCATCGCCTACGCCAAGAACGCGAACGTATGTACCAGCTCCAGCATTGCGCAACCACTCGCGCATTGCCATTGGGCCGAACTTTTCGCCATCTGAGTTACCGAAGACTGAAATAAAATCTTGAAATGTTGCAACAGTCACAGGGACAAATGCAGGCCCTCGGACAGCTGTACCGACAACGCCGGCCGGCACGCCTGTCGGCGAAACCTGAGTGGGACCCGAGAGGTCGATTTCTCTTGTCACCACACCTGGACTAACTGGGAATGTTAACTCTGCCATTTTTTCTCCTGCCTGTTTCTATTTATCCTCTTACTCAAATGTAACGCCGCTATTTGTGACGATGAAATCAACTGCAATGAACTCGACCGCTCTAGTCGGCACGACCTGAATTTGGCCGCGCATGCGATTCTGCTCAATGTCGGCAGCAGTGTTGTTTGTATCATCACAAATAACCCGGAAGGCCTCGATGCCTTGTCCGGCTTGAACAATTGTCAGCTGCTGTACTGCCTCTGCAGTGAAGCGAGCTCGGGTTGTTGCATTGTTTTGTTCGAACACCAATCTCTGAGCAATGCCGCCGATTCTTCGCTTGATATCAAGCATCATTCTGCGAACATTGATTCGATCAAGAGCACTCTGTGCAACTTGCAGAGTTTTCTGACCGAAGATAACGAAGCCTGCCCGCGGGAAGGTTGCGATTGGGTTAATTCGAGCATCATAGAGATCATCACGATCATTTGAAGAAAGTCTGTTCTCAGCATTCGTAACAAAATCAAGAGCACCACGATTGAAACCAGCTGGAGCAAACCAGACTTGCTGCGTCTTGTCGTTGAAACCAAGGGCTCCGAGAGCAGCAACCGATGGCGGAACTTCAACCACACGATTGTTGACGTTATCTTGAATGTCAACGTTCGGGAAGTAAGTTGCCACGTAGTTGTTGTCAACCTGGCGACCGTCGAACTGAGCGATTGTCTTATCAACGCTGGATCTTGCAGCCGAATCATCGTAGAGACGATTGCTATCTTTGTCGTACTCAGGAATGTCCATGAGGTACATTGCCAAGTTGTAGCCCTTAGTTGCATCAGCAGCGTGGTCAGTCACGTATGCATCTCTCACACCAGGCACTGCCAAGAGGTTAATCTTAGAAGTCGTTGGGTTGGTGATGATATCAATGCCTTTCTGCAACGAGTAGACCTGGTTATTTCTGCGGCCGCTACCGGCAACATTTACATCAAGACCGATGTCAGGAAGCGTGACATTTTTACCGCCGGTATCTGCCGATAGAGCACGGTCACGGAAGTAGAACTGATCTTCGTCAAGAATGTTGACGCCATCAAATCCGCCGTGGAAAACGTTGGTAAATTTTGCGAAGCCAGTAAAGCGATTGAACAGCGCTGAAGATGTTGCAATCAGCGATGCCATTGTAATTCTATTGGCGCGTGTTCCATCGTCTACAGTGTAGGTAACAGAATTAGGAATTCCGTTTCTTACGTAAGCTGCTTGAAGCATGTGCTCAGTAGCAGTTCCAGTCACCTGAGTTGTCACATCAGATAGCGTCGAAGCTGCGTTGTAGAGAGCAACTCTTGCAAGGGTGAACTTGTTGTTGTTGAACGCGTCCTTACCAGAGCCGGTGACCAAAGTATCCAGTTTCTGAATTCCCTGGAATCTAGTGTATGCCCTAACGAGTGGGTTAATTCCAGCGCCAATATTTGCATTAAGTGCTGCATTTTCAACGCCGTTCACAGAATCAGTTGTAGAATCAACCGGTATTGGATTAGTCTTTACGCCCCAGTACAGACGACCGTCGACTCTCTCGTCTTCACCAGGATCTCCCAAGAAGCTAGGAGAACTAGCCACTGCACCTCGAGTAACCTTGACTCTATAAGGCATAGGAGGCACGATAGAAGAAGTAACGCCGGTTGGAGAATAAGCTATTCTATTAACCGAAGTGCCACCGTAAGTCGTGCCGTCAAAAGATAGAGCAGACGTCGAATCTGTAAGCGTATCCGTTGTCTTGACAACTGGGATACCGCGGAAACCAAATGGTAAAGCATCTTTAGGCACTTGGCCCTTGTCTACTTGCTCGTTCATTACGATGCGAATTCTAGACGAGACATTCGGATACTTGCCCGTAACAACTAATCTTCTCTCGTCTGGGTCTTCCTGATCAAAATCAAATCTAACTTTCTTGTCACCAATTAGACGAGCTATGTATCGATCTGAGTTTGGATCAAGAGAGCAGTTAGGATATCGTTCCAAGATGGCAGAATTTCCATCTGAATCTTCGAATGAACGAACCTGAACTTCGAATGATCCATAAGGCTGCTTTTCATTAGTGGAAGCCTTAAGGCCGGCAATCGACACCTTGTACTTTTCGTTAGCGTAAGCTCCGTCGTCGATTGTTTCGAAACGGAAAAGATCGTATTCTGCTTTGCCGTAAGGCTGCGAAATGAAATCTGATGTCTTAGGAGTTGTGTATCTTGTATCAAAACGTCCAAACAGGGTCTCAAAAGCATTGTCCAAAGGATCATTTGCGCTGTTATCGCTAGAACCAGAGACGATAGCAACAGTTGGAATGTTTCCTATGTCGTCAGCTGCGATTACAGGCGCCAAGTCGTGCTCAACTGCGAAATCCATGTAAAGTAAGTGCTGATCTTGCTGAAATCTCAGAGGATCCGTGTTTAGAACTTTGGCAATATAAGCACCATCGTTCGGATCAAGCGAAGCTGATAGAATTCTAATACCTGCTTGAGACTCGTCGTTACCAAACGTTGCGCCTGCTGAAGAGCTGATAACGAGCTTGAAATATTTCGAAGCTGACAGTGAGGAACCAGCAATGCTGCCTACTGTTGCTTCAGTTGCAACATCGGAGTAACTGCCATCGTGGTTAATCGCAAGAAGTCTAGTGCCAGAAGCCAGCATGACCATGCCTCTAACGAGACCGATTTCATCTGTATTGGCAACACTAGCATTATCAGTAAAAACAGGAAACCCAGATGCTTCATCTGCTACAGCATTGTGCTTTGCAATAATGAACTGCACGTCGCCTTCTGCGCTGACAACAGTACCATCTGCAGAAACTGTTCCGGAAACTCTAAAACCTGCATTTGAAACAATGCCGGCAGTACGTGTATTTGCAATATGAGTTGCTGTCTCATTTGCTCCGGCGCCTAGAACACGAACATACGTGCATGCCGTTCTATTTTCTAACCATTTTTGTACAGCATATGGACCGAAACGCTTGGGATCTAATGATCCGAACTTGGTCTCAAAGTCCGCAAAAGACCCTACTGTAACTGGCACAAAAGCCGGTCCTTTTTCAGCCGTGCCAACCACGCCGGCCGGAATTCCGTTGACTTGTGTCACGCGTCCGGAAAGATCGATTTCCTGGTCGAAAAATCCCGGTGATCTAAATGTCTGTTCAGCCATGACTTCTCCTGTTTGCTAATTTGCGAAGCTCTACTGTAAGTATCCATGGAAATCTAAAAATGCCAGCAAAAGTTGTATTCTTTTGCCCGGACATTAAAAGACCTCTCTGTAAACTGTTTCGCCGTTTCGACTGGTGCGGGTCTTTAAATAAGAACGTTCTTCTTCGTTCTCTCCAGAAAATGGATTTTTTTCAGTTACAACCACTGGTATCCTTTCCGGAGTACCGCTACCGCCTCTTTCAGCAGAGCCACTAATATAATTTGTCGGATGCGCCACAATGTCGTTTGTAATGCCTCCAATAAGCGCAGTATCTTGTTTGTCCAAATTTTGAACTCCAGGCTGCCTAGGATCCGTTGCCGATGTAGAACTGTCGGCAATTGCCTGTCCAGGCAAAGGAGCGTCAATACTGCGATTGTCTAAAAGATAATCTGATGAATCACCACTAGGTATGTTTGAAACTTTGTTTGGATATTCTACTTCTCCATTTACAAAATTTGCTTCAAAAGTGACCTGCGGGGATGACATCACTCTTCTTAGTCTATTTGGTGCTCCTTTATAGGTGGATCCCAAAAGGTATCCAGGCACCTTAAGCGTAAAACTAGTTCTGATTATTCTCTCATCGTCGGTAAAATCATCAAAGTTATTGCCAGGATCAAAATTAGAATCCAAGTAAGCAACGAAAGTGTAGCCTTTTTTGGTCTCAAGCCTAAAAGATCTGCCAGAGTAGCTCTGCATGTTAGAAGCAATTGCCATCATGATATCGTTCATCTGTTGAACATATTGCGTCCATACAGTGACTTCGTAAGTGGCAGTGATAAACTGCACAGGAGGCATTTCTGTAACTTCAAAAATGTTATCGTCCAGCTCTGGCGACAATAAGTCTCCTCTTCTAACACCTAGAGGGACGTTGGAACCTTGTCTTCTGCTAGCAAAACGGCCAGGTTTCGCACCAGTTAGTGGCTGAGTTTTATCTGGTTCCAAAAATGCATCAGAAGATGGCAGATCATCAGAATTTTTTAAATTGAGCTTATTGGCAATTCTTTGATATTTCGGATCCTTTCGAGACAACTTTGTACGAATTATATGCGGAACAGCTTGATTGGAAGCTAATCCCATTTCGTTATTCATATCAACTCCCTGTCTCATCACTGATATAACAGGGAGTATGAGAGCATTGTTGACATCTCGAAGAGGTTTCTTTCTGGCTATCAGAGCAAATCTCTCACCAGATGCAAACACGATCGGCACTCTTTTGGTGCGCTTCTTATAAGTGTAGTGCAATGGCAAGTCTCTATCCAGCAGATCAAAGACGCCTCTGTCTATATCTTCTATAGTGCAGCTGGGGATATCCAGGATGGCATCTGTGGCATTCTCTCCAGATACAGGTATGTTACCTTGGCTATTAGCCTCTAATGTCTCACGGGTACTCATATCTGCTAACTCTCATCGTAGAATGCAGAGCCGACATCTTCCGGATCTCCGCGCTCAGACACTTCAGCCGGACCAGAAATTGGAGCATCAAGCACACCTTTTTCTTGTAGTGCTCGAGTATCGCCAGTTGGACCAAGTCTATTCTCTTCAAATCCACGCTGCTGCACAAAAGTTTCTTGCACAGATCCTGGATCCGTGTAGCTCTCTGATGTTGGACCATTCGGGTCTTTTTGAATCTGGCCCAATCTCGCCTGGCGGCCCATGATTTTTACGCCCATGGCATGCTCAATCTGGCCGTAAATGTTGGACTCAATTTGGTGCTGAATAATTTCAAAAAATGTAGCATCGTAAGAGAAGTAATCGCCAATCTTAACATCAATGTTTCTATCTAACAGATCTCTATTGTGCAGATAGACTTCGATTGAATAGAACTCTTCAACGCCAAATCGATTGATTCGGTTGTCTTCGGGTTGGTACTCCACTCTGGCTTCGATCTCGATGGGAGGATCAAAAACCTTATCAGGAGCTTCTTCGTAGACATCGTGCACGTCAGTCACGTCTGGACGGACTGTGTAGTAATAGATCTTCTGGCCAACGACGTCTTTGATAATTTCTTTATTGATGTCGTTGATGAAGTCGATCTCTCTGGGTGTTAGAAACAGTCTAGCCATCTACGTTTACCCGATGAAAATTGCCCGCCCGTTAGGGATCGGAATCTTCTTAAGAATGTTTGTTAAACTCTCTGCTGCTCCAGCCTCGTCCTCAAGCATCTTGCTGTAAGTCAGCTCGTTTAGCATCTCAGACAGTTTGGTAATCAAGTTGTCTTTTTCTTCTCGACCCTGGGAGATTAGCTCAGCACCATTCAGCTGCAAATCGCCGCCAGGGATCGGGACCGTTGAGAACTTATTGCGCACCAAGCCTAGCAATTCTTTTGCCAATGCTAGTGTATACTGCCTCACCCACTGACGGCCTACAGAGTTTATCTTAGAGAACTGCAAGTTGCCGAAAGGCACATTGGACATGTTAGACACGCCATAGATGGCAGGGTCTGGAATGCCTGGATTCATTGGATCTGGCGAGAACTGCACTCTCATAAACAGATTCAAAGGATCATGCTGAGTGGGCATCGGAAAAATTCTTATGTTACGACCAATAATCTTGTAAGTGTAATTCGACCTTCTAACTCTGTTAGACAGATCTAATTGACCACCTCGAAGAATGTCTTCAAAAACTGGCAATACATAGAAAACAGTCTCCGGAGTAAAAGACTCAAAAGAAAATTCGTTGTTCAAATAGTTTATTGCAGAAGTCGTATCAAAGAATCTGTATGCTGCTTGTGGCGAATAGTGGAACACTTCCATGATCTTCATCTTAGAATTAGAAGTGTTTAGACTACTCGAAAAAATTAAGTTGCCATTGGCATCCTTGAGCGTATCGTAGATGTCGTAATCTTGCTGGTTTCTGACCAGAGCAATTGATCCTGAAATACTGTCGTAAGAACCACCCAAGCCGGCTTCCATTGCATATGGCTCTGCTCGACGAAGCATGAACTCAAGATTCTCGCGCGGATATCTCTGTTCGAACCCTTCGAGGGAACCGGTTGGAAAGCCCAATAAGTTTGCTAACTGCGACTTAATTTGGTATTGATTGATCAGTGAGCCGTATTCGCACAGCGCTTCTTCAAAGCAAGCCCAGATCTGTTTTTTAGTGAGCTCAACGCTCAGCACGTCGTCGCCGAGTTTGCGCTTGACAAATGTAACCATCGCGTCGGCTTCAATTTGAAACTCTGAATCAGTATCAAAGAAGCCGAACGGAGTGGGATTGATTGTGTTGAGAAAACTACTCATGCCGATCTCCAAGTACTAAATATCTCGAGACCGATAAGTTTGATCAAATCATCTTTTCCAAAAAAAGTGCAGCGGCCATGAGAAACTGAACAACTGCAAAGATCGTGACTGCTTTGGTCTTAAATCTCTCATGCTCAGCAACTTGGTCCCTGAGATCTTTCATCTGGCTCGGAGAATAGACTTCGTCGACTTTATCCTTCCAGGTTTTGAGATCATCAACTTTGCTCTCTTTTGCTTCGAGTCGCAGAATGTCCTTTCGAACTTCCTGCAGCTCAGCATTTAGAGCTTGGATGCCTTCAGCTAAAGTCTCTAGCTCTTTCAGCACAAGTCTGGAGTACTCATTCCAGCCGTTATCCCTGTTTTCTGTCGACACAACTGGCTCCTTTATTCTTGGATACAACTTCAAAAATTTTAGACATTTTTTCGTCGAGAGCCAAGTCGCCCTCAGCTATTTTCGCAATCTGATCAAATAGCTTAGCTTTAACTTCACAGGCTGTTTCGTATTTCTCATGCTGAGCTAATAACTCATAAAGCTTATCAAACCTGCCGGATTTATTAAGCTTTTCTTGTTTCATTTCATCAATCTAGCAATGAGGTCTGCGTAAAGATCTGCTGATGCCAGCCAATGTAGCCTTCTCACTGCATCGATGCCGTGCAGCCTAGCAGTCTCAACCACTTTATCAAGATCGCTGCCATAAACAGTTGTATCATAGCCGGCAGCATACACTGCTGCTCTGACTGCCTTCCATTCAACAGCTTTCTTTGGCTCAGGCTTTGGCTCAGGCTTAGGCTCAGGCTTAGGCTTAGGCTCAGGCTTAGGTTCTGGCTTAGGCTCCTCTTCTTTTGGCTCTGGAACTAATCCACTAGCGCGAGGCTCCGGAGCGGCTTCAACTACTAGCTCTTCTGCGGGAGCGGGCGCAGGTGCTTCAACCTCAACCGCATCAGCTTCGACCTCAGGCTCGAGCGAAGGCACAGGCACAAAGCCGCTAGCTCTTGGCTCGGTTGCTTTCTTTGATGTGTTTGTCTTTGTTTTTTTGCTTTTACTTGCCACGTCAATTCTCCTTGCTCATAAAGCAGTCTCTAGTAAGTATCTAAACGATCGAGAATTTGACAATTTTTCAGCGAGGATTTGTTTTCAAATTTTAGAAAATTGAAATTAAAAAAAGAAAGGCCCCAACCTTTCGGAAGGAGCCTTTCAGATCGAATGTTTTCTAATCTAAGATTAGATCACGTTCATGTCGAGGCACGTAACAGTTCCGTAGAAGTCGGAACGAACCATCTTCTTGCCGTAGCGAGTCATCACGCCCTTACGTGGGGTGAAGTCCTCAGGAGCGAAGATGGTAGGAGTCACGATGAGAGGCACGTAACAGTTCCGTAGAAGTCGGAACGAACCATCTTCTTGCCGTAGCGAGTCATCACGCCCTTACGTGGGGTGAAGTCCTCAGGAGCGAAGATGGTAGGAGTCACGATGAGAGGCACGTAAGGAGCGTATACGTAACCAGTCTCAAGGTAGCTGCCGCCTTTGTAGCCAACGAGCACCTTGTTACGTGGGAAGTATGGATCCTTGTAGACCGTGAAACGGTTGCTCAAAGTACCAACTCGGTCTGCACCGATGACCAAGCCGCTAACCTGTCCGTCACCGTCGAGGGTGAAGTTAGGCTTGAAGTAAACCGAAGCCTCGAGGATAGTAGCAACGTCCGGACCAACAACAACGAAGTTTGCTGAGCCACGGAGGGTCTTG
>Ga0208644_1004401_pt1 | contig 10645 bp, 13 predicted proteins | sample VirMetDEL_Nov_18_FD_184517 | JGI IMG/M metagenome (GOLD analysis project Ga0208644, IMG submission 184517) | Aqueous microbial communities from the Delaware River and Bay under freshwater to marine salinity gradient to study organic matter... | ecosystem: Environmental > Aquatic > Marine >... | reverse complement strand
TGGCGGTTTGCTGTTGTACCATAACAACAGGATCGGGATGTAGCGCAGGTGGTAGCGCATCTGGTTTGGGACCAGAGGGTCGCACGTTCGAATCGTGTCATCCCGACACTGGAAGGTGGGTGAGTGGTTAAAACCGGCAGACTGTAAATCTGCTCCCTTACGGGTACGGCAGTTCGAATCTGTCCCTTCCAACAAAATACTGGCGTGTATCTCCTCAAGCTTATACCTTGTAGAAAGAGTAATTGGTTACATGAGAGTTCGAATCTCTCCCCGCCAACTAAATTTTGAGGATTTAAAAACTGTATTTATATTTACACAAACATAAGGTATCAATACCTTCTGGTAGGAATGAGTTGGGTTATGTTTTATCGTATTTATGTTTCCTATGTCGGGGCAGCGTAAACCAGGTAGAATTTAATCTAAAAGCTTGGGATAAAATTGACGGAACAGTTTTATTCCCGATTTATAGATTGCTATTACAAGTCGACGGATGTAGGCAGCTATGAATCGTACGGACGTCGGGTCCACTTGCCAGGAGTGAGATGCTCATTGCCCCAGTGCAATGCTTCCAAGCATTCACTGACGGTTCGTCTAAGGGCAGGACATCTGGCCCCGACCCAGGAGATGTTGGTTCGATTCCAACACCGTTAACTATATTGGATTGGAGGTTTGGCAGAGCGGTCGAATGCGGCAGTCTTGAAAACTGTTTTAGGTAACACTAACCGGGGTTCGAATCCCTGAGCCTCCGCTATTTATTTAATAATCAAAACCATGAATGAAGTGACAGTAACAGTTCTTCCCCACCCCGTAACAATGTTCATCATTGGGGGTATGTTGTTAGGTTTGATTTTGCTATTCGTAGCACACAATCGGACCAACCAAGAGGTAAAAGAATACAAACGGGAACTCCGAAAATTAACTGATAGCCTTGAGCTTATGAAAGCTGACTTAGGTAAAGCAGTAAATGAAGTTTCCCGTAAAGTAGATTCACGTATTGACAAAGCCCTTGGCTCCATCAAGAAGTGATCGTATATTCACCCAACGTTTAACAATACTGAGTCTGGCCTACCGAGGGGGGTTGCAGCACATGCAATCCATAAGTGGAGTCGAAAGCTACGCTGGTGGGAGCCCAGGACACTTCCCCCCTCAAACTCATTGTGCTCCAGGGGAGCAAAAAATCCACTACGGTGGTTGACTTTCGGGAAAAGATAGTGAGTGGGGAGTATGCTTACCGGACAGCATCTCATTGATAACCTCCCCTAAAAGCCTCCGTAGCTCAGTTGGTAGAGCCACTGATTTGTAATCAGTAGGTCGTTGGTTCGAGTCCGACCGGAGGCTCAAATTATTGGTTATATACTCTATAATTGGTAATTGGTTTCTTTATTTACCCAAAATAAAGTGGTAGCTCCATTAGATACAGAGCCAATTTAATTGTCCCGACAAAGGTGATTAAAATGAAGGGGGTCCATAGGACCCCTTTCTTATTTTTATAATATATGTATATGCAGATGGACATAAACAAAATATTTGATTTATTTGGTTCAGCAGACTTTGATACTCCCCTTGAGAAAAAAGCCAAAGCTGCTGATGATATCATCTTAATCCAGGAAACCCCCATGTTCTGGATAGGCATGTTTAAAAAAATTATCCTAAATAATCAAATATTCTACCACCAACTCAAAAATAACATCCCACCCCAAATCCTTGAAGAAATAGGGCAAGGAGACGAAATGGCCGACATGGTAACCTACTCCAGAGCATGGTTCTACATTTCAAAATTAAACCTAAAACGTAGAGTAGACATAGATGCATTATTTACCTTTGCAGACGAAGATCTAATTTACACAACTGAGATGGCAATCCGTTATTTTGAAAACATAGAAGAATATGAGAAATGCGCTCATATCAAACAAATCCAAGATGCTTTAAAAAAAATATTGGATAAAGCGTGATTTTATATCACTCTATCATTATATTATTATATAACTAAAAATTCGATTATGCGAAACCCAGAAATCGCCATGAATAAGCTTGAAAAGCTTGAAGGCAAATTAAAAACTATGGATGTAATGCTCACACGACCTGGTGCTTCAGTTGAAAATTATAAGCACTACATTAATGAATGTGAAGAAATTATTGCCGACCTCAAAACTATGATCCAACGTCAAGGTTAATATAAATAAAAGTTATGAATCTAACAGCAGAACAAATTCACTCAAATTGGGAAATTTTTATGGGTAATATTAATGCCTATATCTCATCCCCACGAAAAGAAAAACTAATTGAATTTTATGAAAAGTATGAAGAGCGTATTATGCTCATGCCTGCTGCTCATAAAAAAGAATACCATAATGCTTTTCCTGGTGGGTATGTAGAGCACGTTAATCGTGTTGTAGGTTGTGCCCTTAAGCAAAGTAAACTTTGGGAAAGTGAAGGGTGCGATATGACTACCTTTACCGAAGAAGAATTAGTATTTTCTGCTATCAATCATGACTTAGGTAAAATGGGAGATGAAGAACAAGACTCATACATCCCCCAAACAGACCAATGGCGTAAAGATAAACTTGGTGAAGACTATATGTTCAACACTAAAGTTCCCTTTGCTTCAGTTCCTGATCGTGGTCTTTATCTTCTTCAATCTCATGGTATCCAATATACATTCAATGAGATGATTGCTATCCAAACACACGATGGTTTATATGATGAAGCAAACAAGAAATATCTTGCTACCTACATGCCTGAGCAAAAGCCACGTACATCTCTCCCATATATCCTCCATCAAGCAGATTTAATGGCAGCTCGTATTGAGTTTGAACGTGAATGGTTCCCTAAATTCAATGGTGAAGTTAAAGACTCACCTAAGAAAAACTTCAAAATGGAAACCAAGAAGCCAACTCCAGCAGCTGCAAAACAAAAGGCACTTAGTTCAGTAAGAAGTGAAGGCCTAAAAAACCTATTAGATAATCTATGATCTATATTATCATAATATTAGCGTTGATGGTCGTGGTCTTAGGATACACGACCTTTAACCTTTTAAGAAAGAACGAAAAACAAGAAGATACTATCCTTTATTACGAAAGTTACATGAAGGAAATAGATTCGACAATTAAATTTATAGACAAAAGAGTTAAAGAAATCGACTCACGTGGTTCATTTGAAGCCGACGATGAAGTAGGTTTTTTCTTTGAAAGACTTAAGTTGTTAAATAACTTTTTAGCAACATTTAAATTAAAATAATGACCCAAATACAAGAAACTAAGCCTAAAAAGGCTAAGGGGGTACAATACTTTACCCAAGATACTGAGAATGCTATAGTAAGGTACAACCAAACCAGCAATCCCATAGAAAAGGAAAAGATTTATCATAACCACATTCACTACCCCTTTTTCAAATTAACTGAGAATATCATTCATACCTTCAAATTTTATTACACTGAAGTAGAAAATATTGAAGACCTACAACATGAAGTGATTACATTCTTACTTACCAAAATGCACTTATATGATCAAACTAAAGGTGCTAAGGCTTATTCTTACTTTGGAACAATTGCAAAACGATATCTAATTATCTCAAACACACGTAACTACAAAAGACGTATTGATAAAGCCCCAGTTGAAGGATTAGATGAAGATGAACGTCATTCATACAACATAGACGAAACAACAGCAAGTGACCCACACCAAGATAAACTTTCAATATTTATAGACTTATACACTGAATATTGCACTGAAAATATCTTTGAATTATTTGCTAAAGACGAAGATGCCCAAATAGCAGATGCTATCCTTGAATTATTCCGTAAACGTGAAGATATAGACATATTCAACAAAAAAGCATTATACATTTACATCCGTGAACAAGTAGATGCTAAAACTCCTAAAATTACTAAAATAGCAAATCAACTATACGATATATTTAAACGTAATTATATATATTATTTAGAATATGGTTATGTAGAGTTTAAATAAATATATTTATAACCATGAGCCAGTTTGATAAAATAGTATTTGGTAAGAAAAAATTCTCGGATTTATTAGAAGAGATTTACAATAACCAACAGAAAAAAGATAAGCAGGTAACTGCCCTTATCAAGGAACTCCAACCTATGATTGAAGAAATAGGTGATGCTACTCTTATTGTTCCATTAATTAAAGAATACATGGAAATTGGAGTCAAAAACGACGATTTACTTATTAAAATGGCGGCATTAGCACAACGTGCTATGAACAGTGAAGGTGGTGAAAGTTTACTTGGTATCTCTGATGAGGAAAAACAACAATTATTAGACGAGATAAGCAAGTTTAAATCCGAAGAATAATGGGTTACAAATATGGTGCTCCCGGCAATAATATAGTGCTCAACAATCCTAACACAAGTTATCAAACTTCGTTAGGTTTAGAGTTAAATAATCTTATTGTTGTAGGTAGAGTAGTAGATATCATATTAGACGATACCCACACTGATTATTCTAACTATGGGGAAGCTGGTATTGGGCTTATTAAATATCAATTAATTGAAGATGTCCCAACCAACTTAGGTAATTCTTTACCAGTAGCAATTCCTTTATTTCCTAATATAAAAAACTATCCTTTAATCAATGAGATAGTTTACATGCTTTCTTTACCTGCTATCCTAACACAGGAACAATTTGGAGCTAATACACTATACTACTTCCCTCCAGTAAATGTCTTTAACAACAATTACTTAAACGCTTTACCATCAATTTTAAATCCTAATACTACCAGTTCACCATCTGAACAAAAAACATACCAAGAAGTAGGTTTAGGTAGCAATGTAATCGTTACCCAAAACACTCAGAGCATTCAATTAGGTAAAACATTCCCTAATATTTCTAACATTCACCCTTTAAAAGCATTTGAAGGTGACGTTATATATGAAGGTAGATTTGGTAATAGCATAAGGTATGGTTCAACGGTAAGTGGATCAACTAATAATTGGTCTTCAACGGGATCTAACGGAGACCCAATTACCATTATACGAAACGGACAGGGTCAAGTAAATACCTCAGCTAATTGGAATAGAATTACAGAAGATGTTAATAGAGATGATTCATCTATTTATCTTACCTCTACTCAAAATTTACCCATTAATGTAGCAAGTTCAAAATATGATAGCTACTCATCATTCATCCCCACCAACCCAAACCAATACTCGGGAAAACAAGTTATCCTTAACTCAGGACGATTAGTATTTAATTCAACAACTGATCATATCCTATTAAGTTCTAACTTAACTATTGGATTTAATGCTATAAAAGGATTTAATTTTGATACTCCTGCAAATTTTGTAATTAATTCCCCCTCAATTAAATTAGGAGGTAAAAACGCAACTGAACCTATTTTAAAAGGAGACACTACAATAAATGTTTTAGTTGACTTAGTTACCCAACTACAAGCTTTGACTATAGCATTACAAACTGTTACTCCACAAGCTGGACCAGCTGTATCAGCTGCTGCTTTACAATTAGCTCCTAAATTAAGTGAAATTATTACAAGTTTACAAACCACTACTAAATCACAAATAAGTAAAACACTCTAATGGCTGGGATTGATATTAATACTATTACTAATGCTATTCCTAAAGATAGGCAAATTAAAGGTCTACCTAAATTAGGTCAATTACTTATTCAAAAAGCTACTGAGTTAGAATCACAAATAATAGGACCATTAAATACTCTTAAAGCAGGGTTAACTGAGGGGGTTTGTCCCGACCCTGTTATATTAGATGCTATAATTACTAAACGAAATAATATAGTAAATAAGCTTAATTCGGCTGGTAGGCTTGTAGACACTGTAAACAAAGCATTTATTGGAGTATCTACTTTCTTAGAAATTCTTATTTTTGGAGTAACTGCTTTAAAAGCTACTAAAACCGGTGCTTCTTTAGCTGTTAAATTTTTACCTATATCTCCTGGAGCTGTAACTTCTGTTTTAAGTGATTTAGAAGACATAAAAAATAAAATTACTTATGATAACTTAGGCAATTCTAAATTGCAAAAATATAAAGACAGTGTAGATAGCCTAATTATTCCTATAGCACTATTTTCAGTAACTATAAAAACCATATCAGCTTTACTTAATTCTTTAGATGCTTTAATTGCTCCCTGCTTAAATACTAATCAACAATTAAACCAAGTATCAGCAGAATTACAAGCCATAATTAATTCAGAATTAGAAGCAGATAAAAACGATGATGATTCTTATAAAGGATTTGTTTTCCAAATTGAAGAAGTCCCTTATACTCCAACAGTTAATCGTAGAAAAGCTATTGCAGTAAATAAACAAGGGATCCCTTTATTAGAAACAGCTTTATCATTTACTACCAATAATCAAACATTAATCGACGAACTTAAGCTAATAATTGACAGAGATAATTTAAAAGCTTACTAATTTTTATATTTATAACAGATGAAACCAAGTGAATTAAAATCATTTATCAAAGAAGCAGTAAGAGAAGCTATCCAAGAGGAATTGAAAGATATCCTTTTGGAAGCTGTTCGTACTCCTAAAGCACCAATCCAGGAAGCTTATAAGATGCATCCTGTAACTGTTGACTCTCCTACCACTCAAATCCCACAAAAATCAGCAGCTGAAAAGAAAGCTATGATGGAAAGTATTATGGGTGATATGAGACGAGGACAAGATACTCTTAACTTCACAACCCAAAACATCGCAGCTAACACTCTCCAAGTAGCCCCAGGAATGGACACTATGGGTGACGGATCAAGATTACCTGAAGGGAATGTTGGTTTAGACATGATTATGGGATTAATGAATAAAAAATAATGCCTACACAAATTATTCCATCGCTTAACCCAATAGATAGAAGCAAGAGAAATGCTATAGGATTTACCTTACCTTTTTATAATTCTCAGCCTTTTACTTCTAACTATACAACTCAACAAGCGCTTAGGAATAATATCATCAATTACATGATGACTAATAAAGGGGAACGTTGTTTAGACCCTAACTTTGGAGCTGATCTAAGAAGACAAGTATTCGAAGCTATGGAATTAGGTGAAACAACAGGTTTAACTGATTTAATATCTTCTTTGTTAACCAATCAATTCCCACAAATAAATGTTATTAGTGTTACCTCAGACCCAGATCCTGGTATGAACTATGTAAATATTCAAATAGTATATAGCTTCAATAACCAAATAGAAACTTTAAATGCTAATATATAAAAATGGCAGCTAAAAAGAATTTAGTATATTTAAACAAAGACTTTACTGAGTTTAGGAATAGTTTAGTTAACTATGCCCGAACTTACTTCCCTACTACTTATAATGACTTTAGCCCATCATCACCTGGTATGATGTTAATTGAAATGGCGTCTTATGTAGGTGATGTAATGTCATTTTATCTTGATAACCAGTATCAAGAAACATTCTTACAATATGCTCGCCAATCAAACAACGTATTTGATTTAGCTTATATGTTTGGTTACAAACCAAAGGTAACAGGTGTAGCTACAGCTGATATTGACTTTTACCAGAGAATCCCAGCTTTAGGAGCTGGTAGTGGTTATGCTCCTGATTTTAGTTACACATTATTAGCATCTGCTAATTCAAGTATCACTTCAAATGGGGTATCTAACATTAGTTTCTTAGTAGAAGACCCAGTTGATTTTAGTGTTTCATCATCAGGTGACCCAACAGAAATTACTGTTTATTCTACTACAGCAGGAAACCCATCAGAGTATCTTTTAAAGAAAACACGTAGATCTATATCAGCTACAGTTCAAACTACTACATTTACTTTTTCAACTCCCCAAGAATTTGCCACTGTAAATATTACTGATAATGATATTATTGGTATTTTAGATATTGTAGATAGTGATGGTAATGAATGGTATGAAGTAGATTACTTAGGTCAAGAAATGGTTTATAAATCCATTAAAAATACTAATGTAAATAACCCTACATACTATACTGATGGTTCTAATACTCCATATCTTCTTCAATTAGAACAAGTTCAAAGAAGATTTGTAACTCGTGTTTTAAATGAAACAACTTTACAATTACAATTCGGATCAGGAACTACTTCAGACACAACTGAAGAAATTATTCCTAATCCTAATAATGTTGGTTTAGGTTTACCATTTGAAAAAGATAAATTAACAGCAGCTTATTCTCCTACTAACTTTATCTTTAATAATACTTATGGTATTGCTCCTTATCAAACTACTTTAACAGTAAGATACTTAACAGGAGGAGGAATTGTATCAAACGTTCCAGCTAATACTTTAACTTCATTTGCTGGGACTTTAAATTTCAATAATTATAATTTAGCAGGTGGTCAAACTTATTATGATTCATTTGCTGTAAATAATCCAAGAGCTGCTACGGGTGGTCAAGATGGAGATACATTAGAAGAAATTAAACAAAACTCATCTGCTAACTTTGCTTCTCAGTTACGTAACGTAACACAAGACGATTATTTAGTAAGATCACTTGCAATGCCTCCTAAATACGGTGTTGTTTCTAAAGTATATGTAGAACCTACTAAATTACAAAATGTAGGAATTGGTGATATCCCTTCTACATTAGATATGTATATTTTATCTTCTGATAACCAAAACAGATTAGTAACTGGGTCGGCTGCTTTAAAGCAAAACTTATCTACTTATTTATCTCAATATAAAATTATAGGCGATACTATTAACATCAAAGACGCCTTTATCATTAATATTGGAGTTAATTTTGATATTATTGTTCTCCCCGACTATGTAAATAGTGAAGTACTTACAAATTGTATTTCTGAATTGCAAGGTTATTTTGCTATTAGTGAATGGCAAATTAATGAACCAATCATTATGAGAGATCTTTATATTTTATTAGATAAAGTAGAAGGTGTTCAAACAGTTAAAAATATAACTGTATCAAATAAAGTAGGTACAAGTTTAGGATATTCACAATATGCTTACGATGTTCCTGGTTCTACTATAAATGGGGTAGTTTATCCATCTTTAGATCCTATGATTTTTGAAGTTAAATACCCTCAAAGTGATATTCGTGGTAGAGTAGTTCCTCTATAATTTAAATAACTATGGCTGTATATAAAATATTCCCAACCCAAGATACTACTTTATACTCCCTATTCCCTACAATGAATACGGGATTAGATGAAATTGTAGAAGCTACTACTACGGCTTTTGGATTTGATAACCCAAACCCACAAACATCAAGATTTTTGATGCAATTTTCTTCTAATGATATAGCTAATATTATAGATCAAAAAATTGGAGACAAAACTTGGGATGCTCATTTACGTTGTTTTATTTCAACTGTAACTGGTTTAAATACTGATACAACTATTGAAACATGGCCCTTAGCTAAAACATGGGATAACGGAACCGGTAGATACTTAGATAGTCCTCTTACAACAGATGGAGCAAGTTGGATTTGGAACTCATATGAAAGCAGCAGCCAATGGATGTCAGGCATCCCAGCTAACGCAACAGCCTCTTATACAAGCTCAGTATACCCAGGTGGAGGTGTTTGGTATACTGGTTCAACTAATACACTTCACCCCACTATATCAGCTTCGCAAACTTATGCGTTATATAACGAATTTGACCTAAATTTAGGAGTAACTGATATAGTACATAACTGGTATAGTAGTAGTTTACCAAACTATGGGTTTATTGTTAAACAAGCCGATAATGAAGAATTTATATATAACAGTGACCAACAAATTGAATTAAAATTCTTTTCAATTGACACTAACACAATCTACCCACCTCAGTTAGAATTTAGATGGGATGATTTTATTTACAGCACAGGGTCTTCAACTCAAGAAACAATTAATACACCTTTAGTATATGCTTCTTTAGCAAACAACCCAGGCACATTCTACAGCGAAAGTGTTCAAAGATTTAGATTGAATGTAAGACCACAATTCCCTCCTATTATCTTCCAAACATCTTCTATATACACAACAAACTACTATCTACCAACAGCATCTTACTACGCTATTCAAGATTTAGATACTAACTTATATGTAGTAGAATTTGATAGTACTTACACTAAAATTAGTGCGGATGTTTCAAGTAGTTATTTTGATGTATACATGAATGGTTTAGAACCACAAAGATATTACAAAATATTGATCCAAACTACAATTGATGGAACAACCTTAGTATTAGACAATAATTACACATTTAAAGTAGTTAACTAATGGCCTCTCAAGTTGTAAACTTAAATAAACAAGTATTTGAGAAAAGGCAATACGATAAAACTATCAATACGTCTTTTACTCAATTAGTACAACCTACCTCAGTTAGTACTGGATCGGTTTTACCTTCAGTAGATCAATTTTTTGATTATTACAATCAATTATTCTTTGATATACCTAAATTTGGAGTTACAAACTCTCATGAGTACCTTATAAAGACGAGTCAAGACTATATAGGTGCTTCTAATGTAGTCAATGATGAAATAGAGGCTTTAATTGAAGAAATTACTCAATTAAGGCAAGAAAACTTAGAGCTAAACCAACAGCTTCTAAACGCACAAACTAACATTATAACAACTTCTACATCTGTATGAGTGAATTAATTAACATAATCCAAGTAAATCCTACTGATTTTACTTATCAAGAATATTCATCCCAAGATGAAG
>Ga0208644_1004400_pt1 | contig 10648 bp, 18 predicted proteins | sample VirMetDEL_Nov_18_FD_184517 | JGI IMG/M metagenome (GOLD analysis project Ga0208644, IMG submission 184517) | Aqueous microbial communities from the Delaware River and Bay under freshwater to marine salinity gradient to study organic matter... | ecosystem: Environmental > Aquatic > Marine >... | reverse complement strand
CCATCCCCCTTTACAAACTGCAAAGAGGTACCACCTAAAATCTCAGCCTTTGTTTTATTTTCCCACAGCCCATTAGACTGTAGTTGCAATAGCTGCCCTGTAGCAGGGGATACTATCTTTACACCTTCGTCATTGTTAATGTTAGAACCTATAGAAGGTCTTACAATAATTGCTCCGTTGTTTTTAGAGTTAACAGCAGCAGCAATAAGCACAATATTATTAGGTGCTAAAGGAGCTGTAGTTTGAAATCCACCAGCAACAGTTGTACTAGCATACAACAAATCACCAGCGGAATAAATGCTGGTATCTATTCCTTCAATCTCACCAAAGTTAGTGACCTGACCAAAGCTTCCATTTGTAATTTCTTCAGAGGCAACACCCATGAAGTAGCTAGATGGATAAGTACCATCTGCCAAGAAAGGAGCAATCAGTAAATGACCACTAGCACCATCAGTACCATCGAATCTAACAGCCGTACCCTTTGGTATAGTTGAACCACTACTGTTCTTTACATAGAAATAAGTGTCCTGACCAATATGCTGTAGAGTGCCATTCATTATCAAGGCAACTGTAGAATGGGAATCATCCCAATACATTGACCCCTGAGCGGCAGGTATATTTGTTGGTGTGGTATCAAAAGTTACAAACCCAGTACTTAGTCCATACTCACCAAGATTTAAATTCTGTGTAGCTCCAATGTATGGAACATAGCCAGTTAAATCAGTACTATAGTTTGGAATATTAAGCGTATTACCTATTAGTGTAGAGACTCCACTTGTACCTACTGTAGTCAAAGTCAATGCTCCCTGAGCATCAATATCACTCAATACTTCAGCACCTGTTCTGTACTTAATAACTCCTCCATCACTAACAATAAACTTGTCTGTATCGGTAATAGCATTTGCAATTGTATTCACATACAAGTCTCCACTAACCTCAAGCTTATATCCATTATCTACTACACCAGCACCAATTATAAGGTTGCCACTAGCAAACATCCGTGACACCTGAGTGCCACCTATAGACTGAACAATTTCTCCATCAGTATAACTATGAACAGTTGACCTTGGTGAACCAAAGTTGTTCATCTGTATAACATATGAGTAAGTAGTTAACCCATTATTTGTAAATGTTACACTACCTCCTGATGTGCTATTGTATTGGAAATTATAATTATCTGATACGTAAGAAAGAGGGCTATTAATAAGTGACGTAGCCCCGCTCCACATTGGTAAGAAATATACTGTACCAGTTCCTGTAACAGGATTAATTAAAGCATCCTGCTTATTATTGAAAGTGTTCCAATCAGTGCTAGACAAATATCCATCTGAGCTTACTCCTGATTGTGTAATTCCTATTGTACCTGACTCTGTAATAGTGCCACCTGTTAATGGTGCACTAGTAGCAATACTAGTTATTGTACCAATATCCCATGTGCGGTTTGCACTAAGGTCGTAAGTAGTGCCGTTTATTGTTAAAGTCCTATCACTTGGTACCGCATCAGTAATCCCATACCCTGCTAATGTGGTAGGTGTTCCTGTAATCTTTCCCCATGCAAGTGAACTAATCCAAGTAGGATTAGAATAAGTTTGGTCTGTACGTACATCGCCTACAATCCAAGACCTATCAGCACTTAAATCATACCCAACTCCATTGATAGTAAGCGTTCTTGTAGATGGTGGTGCCCCTACATCACTATAGGTAAGAACAACTGCACCAGTGTATCCATTAACACTAACAACAGCATCTGTGTTATCTACCTTCTCCCAAACTGAACCATTAAAAATAGCCCAATCACCAAGCTGCCAATCAGTAATTCCGTTAAGATTAGTTGAACCAGGTACACTTACAACATAGTAATGACCTTGAACACCTACCGAACTCTGTAAATTTGGTATGTTAGCAGAAGCATCCCATGTTCCTTCATAGGTAACTCCTCCTGCAAGACCGTTTATTTGATTCTGTACTTTACCAAATGCAGTAAGTATACTGTCTGTATCAGCAATAGTACCTCCAGTAATATTTAATCCACTTAATACCTTACTAATTACAGCTAGATTGCTCAAGGTGATAGTAGCATTACCAGGACCTATAGCAGTAGCTTCACCATTAAGCTGAGTAATGTAATCTCCTTGCTGCTGATACTCAGGAATATTAAGAGTCTTACCAATATAGGTAGCTGCTCCACTTGTTCCTAAAGTAGTTAATGAATCAATTGTATTTAAATCCCAAGATATATTTGTACTTAAATCATATCCTACTGAATTAATTGTAATTGTTCTAGCAACAGGAGTATAAACTGTAGAATCAAGTGTTCCATCAGCCTTTACAAATTGTGATGCAAGCCCACCTTGTACAACAAAAGATGCTGCCTCAATATTAAATTCACCTAAGTTTACATCTGCAATCGCACCAACGTATGGAACAAATTGACCTCCAATTATATCAGAAATCGAACCTATTGAAAAGTTCTTGGTGATATTCAAATCCTCTACATCAGTTCCAATTAGAATGTCATTGATGGTAGGAATTGATAATATGGGATATGTACTTATACGTGCCATTCGATGTCAGATAATTAACAAATATAATAAAGATAAGCCTTATTTTTTAAGAAAAAGCCTAATGGCAAATATCACGATTGGAATCAATAATAGCCATGCCATATTCATCAAGCTTGGCTTCTTATCTAAATCTTTGCTAAAACTTTCTTTATTCTCTTCTTTCAAGACTTCAGTTTGGGTATAATCACTAACAGAAACTTCTGTTTTTGTTGTGTCTATTACTTCACGTTTAGTCTTTTTAAATTTTAATGTTGCATTAAAATATTGCTTACCATCAATGACAACTGGCTTTGCTGTATCAAGTGGAACTATTTCTATCTCATCAATAGATTCTTTAATGCTTATTGAATTTTTATTAAAAAATACACTGTCTTTTTTAGAAACGACAGTACTATCTACACGTGTCTCAACAACTGAATTAGATATCGCTACCTTTTTTGCCGCACATGAGAATAATAAAAAATTAATTAAAATTAATGTAAGAAGTCTTGCCATTTTTTTTCACAGCCTTGAGTTGCTGCTTTCTGTTTTTATTTCTTGAATAAGATACATGAACCCAATCGGGATTATCATCTGTACCAAATTCCCAAATTAATTGGTCGTAGGTAAGATTGTCCTTAATAAAGTTGTAGACATCTGCGTTAGTCACATCACTTCCGCTACCATCCATGTCTATATCAATTGCTTCACCAATACAATGCTGTGACGTTAAACTTCCTCCGATAACGTAATTTAATTCCCTACTTCTATAACCCGAACTAATAAGAATGGGAACACCAAAGTGTTCCCTTATTTTTTCAAAAACATTATCTGCTAAAGCCTTAAAGTTTTCTAAGTGTTCTGCAGTGGGCATATTGCTTATGCCTTTTCTTTTAGCAGTATCACTCCTTGTAACCTCAGCAAGAGATAAGTACTTTGATATTTTCATTTTATATCATCAATATTTGACTTAAATTCTTTTGCTCTATTAAGAATTCTCTTAATTATAGCCCATATATCAATTTTAAATGCTTCTTCAATATTCTCCTTGATTGAAACTAATTCTATGAACATTAAAAGAATTGCACAAATCTTGGTGAACATGAACTCAATTCCAAAAGAATGTATAATGAATTCATTTAAAAGGAATTTATCCATTAAAAATAAAAACAGTATACATAATTCATACAGCAACATTTTACTCACAATATTCGAAAGTTTTCTACTGCGTATACTTTTTAATCCTTGTAATTTAATAGACTTGAATACCCCTGTTATGGTGTCTAGAACAATAGCAGCACCTACGGCTATAAGCATTCCATATACTGGAGCAAATAACAAAATTATAGATGCTGATATATATTGTAGGTATTTCATCGCCCCTGACCCTTATATGGTTTTTTATAGAGCTTACTACCCTTACTACTACTAGTCTTGTTCTTAGCCGCAACACCTTTGCTTTTTGATTTCTTAACAAAGGTTGAAATAGTCATAGTCTTTGCCATCTTACCAAAGAGCTACAATTTGAACAGCTGAAGTACCGCTCGCAGGTGACCAAACTTTAATTACCTGAACAGGAAGTATTGTTCCCGCAGGAACACCAAAGAATGTAACCACATCACCACCGATTGTTGTAACTTTCACGTTACCTCCAACTCCAATGTAGATAGGACATCCTGCGTTCCCAATTGTATTCTGAGAACTTGCTGCATAAACAGTGTACTCCTTACCTGTAAATGTAAAAATATCAGCATTCAATAGAAGAGTGGTCTCATCAATAACCTGAAGGACTGTAGCAGAATAGGCATCAGATGTGTTGTATACAATGTCTCCTGTCTTAACTCCATTAGTTACGAATGTAGCATTAGAATCAATGAGGGTTGCACTTGAAACAGATGTACTTGTACCGCTTTCTTCGGCAGCAGGAAAAGGAATATTAGAGTTATCACTTCGGATAACTGTTAATGCTCTTGAGAATTGTGATTTAAAAACTGACATAATTTTTATTGTTTATCTTGATATGGAAATGCTCTATTCAATGCGTCTCTGCGTTCTTTGCACCCACAATCTTTGCCTGTGGCAGCGCTAACCGCTTCAACTACTTTTTTAATACCCGTAACTTTTGTGACCTTCTCGATGGTGTCACCTAATCCTTTGCTTTTCATAGTCGTTATAAGCAACAATGGCATCAACCCTCTTGGAACTGATGCCTTGTTTTTTTATATCTTGTTAGATAGTCTACTAAACTTGCTCATCATCCTCAGATGGTTGTTCAGGCTCAATACCTTCTACCCATCCTGATAGGAATTTAAAGTTATCAATGCCTTCTGTTGAAAATGTAAACTGATAGAACTCAAAAGTTTTATCAAGAAGCTTTTTCATATCTTTTGACATTCCCTTGATACCATCTTTAGTGAATTGGTATTCACCTTTCTCATTTAAATCTAATACTCCATTAGAGCTAGTGTGAGCATGGTCAAGACGAATATCCTCTCGATTCTCATTGTATTCCTCAAAGATTGGTTTGATTTTTTCCGCAATCTTTTTAAGTTTTACTTCTGCCTTACTACCCTTCTCTACTGGAGTAGTATTTAAAGCTCGGACTAAATCCAATAACTCGGCATTTGTTTTCTCTACTTTTGTTGCCATTTGATTTGATTTTTTAGTAATGAACAAATATAATTAAACTTTTGATATTTTTTTACCCATACCAACTCTACTTTTTTCTGCTTTCTTTGCAGAAAGTTTTGAAGGGCTAATCTCACTTTTTGTTTTTGGTGTCTTTGAAGACACTCTTTTGGTAGGTCTGCAGTACTCATTTTTTCCTCCAGTACCACATGGCTTACCTGTTCTAGTATCTTGCCACTTCTCCTTTTCCCAACGCTTTAAGCTAGAGCCTTTCTCAGACTTAACAACATTTCCTGATGCCTTTCGACATTTAGCAATAGCCTGAGAAGCCCTTGCTGAAGGAAACACATCATACGATGCCTTGACCTTTTTGTAACAAGCGTCTTTCATCCTATCTTCACTCTATTGGTTGAAGGGTTGTATTTAAAATCTTTAGCAGAACGACCTGTTTGTTTTGATGCTCTGTCCTTAGCTCTTTCCTCGGCAGTCATAGCATTTCTAGCCATACCCGCCTTCGTATATGTTTTGCCATCAGCTTTAAGATGACCTCTCTTCTGTAGTATGGCTATAGCTAATCCCTTATCACCTACCTGAGCAGCAAGTCTTTCAATGAGTTTACCTCTACCCATGAACTTCTGAGTTGCCATATTAATACTTTCCTCTTCGTCCTTTAGGAGATGATTTGGTAGAACCACCTGGCCCTGCCCATAAGTTCTTACAAGCCCAATACCTTGGGGTTAATTTATTTGTGGCTGTGTCACAACTGTGTCTTGCCTTAAAGCTTTTACGAGCTGCAGCAGAATAGTTGTGGCCATAGCCCTTTGCTCCAAAGTGGAGGAGCTTTTCCTCCCCATTGGAACAAGCCTTAACCATCTTCTTCTTACCTGGACGGTCAGAAGCAACAGGACGGTTACATGACATCTTTGACTTATCAGCCATTTTTATTAACCTCTAAATCCTCTAGTAGAATGTCCTGGAGATGCAGGAGCTTCCTCTACTTTTTCTTCTTTAACAACAGGTGCTTCTTTAACAACAGGTGCTTTATCAACTACCTTTTTTTCTACAAGACCTGATTTTACTTCTTCCTTTGCCATGATTATTTCTTTTTAGGCGCAGCTTTAAGCGCTTTGTTAAAAGCTTTAACTGCAGGTTTAACTTCTTTAGCAACTTTTCTTACTTTGATTTTCTTATCAAACTTATCAAGCTCAGAAAGACTTCTTGCAGCTTTAGCGGTGCCACCGCCTCCACCATTCATCTTACCATTCATCATTATTTAGCTTTCTTAACTAGACTAGACTTGCCAGCTTTAGCAACAGCAGACTTAGCTCCTTTAGAAGGTACGCCACCTGACATGGCCAACGGCTTAGCTTTTAATGCTCCTTTAATAGATGGTCCACCACCTGAAGGAGGTTGCAACTTTGAAGATGCAGGAAGATTTGGAATTGACTTTTTCATTTTTTTTTAGTTATTAGTAATCTTTATATTTCTGCTTAAATGTAGCTAATCCTTGTAATTTATTCAAACCTGAAATTCTGCTAGCAGCACCTACTCTTCGCTCTCTGTTTCTTGAAAGCTTTCCTTTTAATTTCTCTTTACCAGCTTGAATAGCAGCAATCTTTTTTGCTTGCTCATTTTTAAAGGTAATCGCATCCAACTCACTTCGAAGACTCTTAACTTCTTCGTCAGTGGTCTTCTCCTTTTTAGCCTCTGCTTTTTTGCTATTTGCCATAATTATAATTTATTTACCTTTGCTTTACAAATGTAATAAAATAAAATTAATGAAATCAACACCAAGTGACTACCTAAAATTTTGGAGAGTCATCAGGTATTACATCAAATTCAAGCATGAGCTAAGCCAAGCAGACCTAGATGTAATCCTGTTCCTATACTCCGAAGGATATTTTGGCAAGCAGAAGTTCGATGAGTTTGTTGAGCTTGTAAGTTGGGATAAAGACAGATTTAATTCACTCCACGCTAGAGGATGGATTGAAACTTTTAGAAGGAGAGGTACAGACGGTAAAGCTTTGTACTGCCTGAGCGACAAAGCAAAAAGAGTTATCCGTGATATCTATAGGAAGCTAGAAGGAGAAGAGGTACCAACTAGTATCTCCTACAATCCTATGTTTTATAAAAATGTGTCATACAACGATAAGGTTTATCGAAATATGATTCTTCAAATGAACGCTTACTACAAAGAGGAGAAAGCAAAAAGAGAGCGTAGTGATGATGATTAAATCACCACCACTACATCACGCTCTTGAATAATCGTATACTGAGAATCATTGATTAACATGGTAAAGCTATGAGCCTTGTCATAGTACAGCTCATCACCCTCGTCAATCACATCAACGTCAGTACCAGGAGCTATTACCTCAGCTCTCTTATATCTTAGCTGATTGGTATCATCACCCGATAGTATCAAACCACTTTCGGTTCTTAACTCCTCCTGGATGTCTTTAACAACAATGTATTTTCCTATTGGCTTCATAAATCTATAATTACTCTTATAAATGAGGGGGTGTTCTCACCAACGTAAGCCCCTGCAATGTTGTATTCATAGTACTCAATCGCATCATCAACCTCCATCCCGTCTTTTATTAGGATGTCAATTACCTTCTCAATATCGTAGACAATTTTTAGATTGTTATCATCCACACCAATAATAGCATCATCTAATCCATCCGCTATCACGAACGTATCGTCAGGGTATAGCTCTAATATTTGTTGTAGTTTACTGCTGCTCATAACTTCGTGCCATTGTTATAATGGCATTAGTAGATAAAATAGTTGTAGCAACGCTGACAGCGTTCTGCAATGCTGACCTAGTAACTTTCAACGGGTCAATAACCCCCATCTGTACCAAGTCACCCATCTGACCTGTCTTCAAATTATACCCATGCCCAATCTCAACAGCATCTTTGTAGATATCACTTGGCATCAACCCTGCATTTGAAAGGATTTGCTGAAACGGAGCCATCATTGCGTTCACCATTATCTTTAACGCTGCGTCATACTCATCACTGATGTTCACATTAGCCATCTCAGTAAGCAAAGTTGCAGTCTCATCGACCAATGCTTTACCAGCTCCAGGCAATATCCCCTCTTCAAGAGCTGACCTTACCGCACAAACAGCGTCATCTACTCTGTCATACAGCTCTTTTTGCTCAATGTCAGTCTGTCCACCTACAAAAATCACCCCAATTCCACCCGTTAATGACGCAATGCGCTCCAAAATAAAATCTTTGTCAGCTTTGCGAGTAGTTTGAGTGTGTGACTCCCACAATTGTGCTACTCTTGAATCAATTGACTCTTGGTCAACTTTTGCATTGCTTCGAATAATTATGGTTTTGTCCTTGCTAACAATAACTTTTGCCGCATGACCCAAGTCACCGTAGCTAATATGACTCAAATCATCACCAGTCTTCTCAGAAAAATAAGTAGCACCTACACTTAATGCAATGTCTTGCATCAACTCATGCTGCTTGTAGCCAAAACTAGGAGGAGCAACAGCACAAACCTTTAGATTTCCCTTAACCGTATTAGCCGCTAACGTATTTACCACGTTCACATTGCACGGAGAAATAATCAATAGCTTCTTCCCTTCTGAAATAACAGGCTTCAACACGTTCTCAATCTGCAAAATGTTTGCAATCTCCATGTCAGCTACAAATACCATCACATCATCAAAGATGCACTCGTCCTTCTTGACATCGTTTATAAACAACGGGCTCAAATAACCCCTGTCAATCTTTAATCCCTTCGTGGTCTCAGAGTATGTCTCATTCGTTTGGCTTCTCTCTACAGTAACTACACCGCTCTTGCCAACCTCCTTGTACACCTCAGAGATAATCTTACCAATCTCCCTGTCATTGTTAGCTGATATTGCAGCAACATCTAATAACATTGACGTACTGACCTTCTTGGCCTTCTTGCGAAGCTTGTCCACCACCTTACCACTGATGTCCACCATGTGTCTCAATACCTCTGTTCTGTTCATGTCCTCAGTGATGAACTCTAAACCACCTAACACCAACCCCTCAGTCAGTACAATAGCAGTAGTAGTACCATCGCCAGCAGATGTCGCAGTCTTGTCTGCTGCCTCCTTCATCATCCTAACCGCAAGGTTCTCCACTGGGTCAATCAAGTCAATTGACTTAGCTACAGTTACTCCATCCTTGGTTACCGTAATACCTTGTGTGTGGTTCGCACTCTCGATTAATACCGTATTGCCCGAAGGGCCGAGAGTTGACTTTACAGCCTTTGACATCTTTACGATGCCATTGATAAGTTTAGTCCTTCCTTCAGTACCAAACTTTAAGTCCTTGGGCGAATAGCCCAATCCTGATGTCTCTACCATGTGATTGAATTTGATTTATGCAAATATAATTAAGAATGACGATTTTACAACAGCATGACGGTTTTTGACGACAATGTCGAAGCGAATGTCGTTTAAAGTATTGATAAACAATACTTTGACAAAAATGTCAATTTATTTTCCCTACTTCTTCTATATATATTTACCTCCTTTTATATTTTTTTTTTATTATAATTTCTATTAAAAATCGACATTTTCGACATTAAAGAAATAAGTAATTAATAATCAATAAGTTAAGAAAAAAAAATCGACATGAAAAACGACATAAAGTGTGTCGTTAATGTCGGTTTTGAAATAATCAATAAAAAAAAGAGGGCCTAATCTAGACCCCCATTTTCCATTAACACCCAAAACATCTACTACTAATATTCTCCTTCCATCATCTCGCTTCTCATGTTGCCCATGGCTACACCACTAGCAATCATCTCCACTTTGTTCATTCTTTTCATGGCTTTCTTCGAAGCAGCAGCCTCAGCTATACCAGTCATGCCACATGGTCTATTATTAATTAGCCTACCGTTCTTGACATCTAGGCCATTACCCATCATGCTCTTGCCATAGATGGAGTCACTAAGTTTTAATCCTTTCATAATATATATTTTTAGTTGCAACTTTCCAAATATACAAAATTTTACAACTCAATTCGGATATATTCCGAATCACATTATATGACATGACATATAACCTATAGGATATTTGGCGGACTATATGCAAACAAATATAAAACACTAGATGATTAGAGTGTTGGGGCTATATAGCGGTTCTGCGCAGCAGGCCGCATACCGAAAACGACTTTTTTTTCGAGGGTGGGGGGTGCAAATCCGTTCTCCCGCTCCCGATTTTTTGGCTTTTTGCTAGGCAATCAACTATCTGCATGGGAATTCATGGGGAATCCCCATGAAATCCCCACAATTCCCCACATTTTCCCCACAATTCCCCACATTTTCCCCACATTTTCCCCACAATTCCCCACATAAAAAGAGGATTACAGAAGCTTTTACCCCTCTTTACCCCCGCTCCCCTGCCTGATTAGTTAAACTTTATGCAAAAAAAATCCCTGCATAAACCCTCGTAAATCAACGAATTAGCCACATTTTAAATA
>Ga0208644_1004397_pt1 | contig 10656 bp, 17 predicted proteins | sample VirMetDEL_Nov_18_FD_184517 | JGI IMG/M metagenome (GOLD analysis project Ga0208644, IMG submission 184517) | Aqueous microbial communities from the Delaware River and Bay under freshwater to marine salinity gradient to study organic matter... | ecosystem: Environmental > Aquatic > Marine >... | reverse complement strand
TGCGGCTTCCTGCTCGAACTCATCGTCCAGCATGTCGCCCAGCGTGGTCTTGGCTGATCCGTCTTCGGTGATGACTTCGATGCCCGCCGCTTCCAGAGCGGTCATCAGTTTCAGTTTAATTTCATCGAATTGGCGCTCGATGCGATTGGCGCGAACCTGAGTGGGTCGCTTCGTGATGGTGATATGGGGCATTGGTTCCTCCCTTGTTGGTATGGTCAATATGCGCCCCCTTGTTTCCAGTGTCAACACTCATCAGGCGAAATATTATTGCTTAATTTAGTGATTGACGGTGGCAACGGACGCGGCTATATATCCCTAATGACACCAAATCAACTCATGGCGCTGCGAAAGCGCACAGGTCTTGAGCGGGCTGCTTTTGCGGACCTACTCGGGGTGGAACGAACAACAATCTGGCGCTGGGAAACTGGGTCCAGGAAGATAGACAGGTTTACGGAAGAGGCCATAAAGCGCCTCGTAGAGCGGTTAATCAACGAAACGGCCTAACAGTTGGGGGCGCAAATGTACAAGACACAAGATGTAGTATCAGAGGCTCAAGATCCACAGCTTGGCGGGAACGATAACGCAGGCCCAACCGAATGGTTGCCCGCACTGACCGTGCGCGAGGAAGTGAACCGGATCATCCGCACGATAGCGGCGCAGGCTGGAACCTACGTGACCGTTGATGAAGTGCTGGGGAAGTCTCGGCAAGGTCACGTTCTCGAAGTGCGCCATCGGGCGATGGTCGAGGTGTACCGCCGCTTTCCGTGGATGAGCTACCCGCAGATGGGCAGGCTTTTCCGTCGCGACCATTCTTCGATCATGAGCGCGCTGCGTAGGCGCAAGGCATGGAAGCCAAGGCTGCTTGGCTGCTCCGGGCGCAACATAGACGCGCGGTTATACGCACAAGACATCGACTTCCTTTTTGTTCGCATCGGCGCGGCGTTGAGCGTGTCGGCAAATCCCACAGAAGGAGCAAATCCCCATGAAACTGCTTAGTTTTCTGACCGACAAGGCCGAGGCCATCAACCGGACCGAAGGCCGCGTCACGGAAGTGAAGGGCAAGTACCACCGCTTGTCCCACCAGAATGGCCTCATTGAACTTTCGTTCAACCTGGCACCTGACCAGCGGGCGACGTTCGATGCTTCGGCTTCGGCACTGGAAGCCACACTCAAGAAGTCCATCAGCACGGCGACTGACGTGATGAACGCCAAGGTTTCAGAAGCCAAGCGTGAAGCTGAAGCCGCAGTGACCGAAGCCCGTGCAAAATACGACGCGGACCTTTTTGCACTGTTCACTGAGTACGGTCGCATTCCAACCCGTGAGGCGCTCATCACCTACGACACGCCGGTCAACCACGTGGTGCGGCTCCCTGAGAGCGCAATCGTTGCGCCGGCACCAAAGGCCGCGCGCGCATAGGCACTGCCTCGCGCCTCTCCTCCCCTTGGCGCGGGGTCAACTGGGGTGGGCTTCGGCTCACCCCCTTTTCTCAGGTGACACATGACCGACTACGACCCCGCGGAAAACTCCCGCAAGTCCTACGATGTGGCGATAGATGCCATGCGGGATAAGCTCGCTTCGTTCAGGTGTGAGCGGGTGGGGGATGCCACGCTTTACCTTGGTGACTGCCGGGAAATCCTGCCTTTGCTTCCGAAGGTGGATGCTGTGGTTACTGACCCGCCTTATGGGATTGGCATTACAAAAAGCAATCGCCTGTCAGTGTCGCGCGGTCATGGTGGTATGTCATGGGATGACAAGCCCGCTGACCTGTCTTGGTTAGACACCGTCAACACCCCGTCAATTGTGTGGGGCGGCAACTATTTCGAACTTCCCCCGACCCGCTGCCCGCTCGTATGGGACAAAGACAACGCAGGGCGCGACTTTGCTGACTTCGAAATGGCTTGGACGAATTTCGACCAAGTGGCCCGCCGCTTTGTTTTCCGCCCTATCAACATGGACGGCGGGAAGGTTCACCCAACCCAAAAGCCCATTGCTCTGATGGAGTGGTGCCTTGGCTTCCTTCCCAAAGCCCGCACCATCCTAGACCCCTTCATGGGTTCCGGCACTACAGGCGTAGCCTGTGCCAAGCTAGGGCGGAAGTTCATCGGCATTGAGTTGGAGCCGAAGTACTTTGACATAGCCTGCAAGCGCATAGACGACGCCTACCGCCAACCCCGGCTTTTTAAGGATGAACCACCCAAGCCAAAGCAGGAGGCGCTGCTGTGAAGGTCGCCAACAAATACCGCGCCCAGCCTGTTCGTGATGAGGATGGCTACTTTGCGAGCAAGAAAGAACACAAGCACTGGCAGGTGCTGAAACTGCGCGAGCGCGCCAAAGAGATTTCAAAGCTGGAGCGCCAGGTGCGGTTTCGGCTCGAACACAACGGAATTCACATCTGCGATTACGTGGCCGACTTCGTCTACTTCGAAGGTCAGCGCCGCGTGGTCTGCGATGTCAAAGGGTTCGTGACCCCTGAGTTCAGACTGAAAAGCAAGATGATGAAAGCGTTCCTTTCAATCGACGTGGAGACAGTGTGATGAAGCGCGGAACCAAGACCAAGATCGGCCACAGCCTGAGAGCAGTACGCAGCCGATACAAGGTGATGACCCGCAAGGGCCACTATGCAAAGGCGGTCTATCTCCGCAAATACGCGAAGGTTCACGCTGACCTCTTGCGCTCGGTGGCTGCATGAGCCAGAAGCACGTCGAATGGGGCAAGATGGCCCATGAAGGAAGCGTCTGGGAAATACCTGGACTGGTTGACGCCCTGCGGCGGCAGGCAAAGCCAGAGGTCTACACGGCGGCTGAACTTGCAAAGCAGTTGAGCGAGCGCTTCGGCGTCCTCATCAGCCGTAACGCGGTCATGGGCAAATGCTGGCGTGAGGGCATTCCGCTCAGAGGCCGCAAGGGCCCAGAGCCAAAGGCCCCGAGTGTTCCGAAGCCCCCCAAGCCCCAAGCCATCATCAACGAGTACTTGAAGACCCCACGCATCAAGCGCAGCGAATTGCTGCAATGCGACGAGCCAGAGCCAAGGGGTGACGTGGCTGACGGGTGCCGCTGGATGCACAACGACGCGAGCGACCGGAACTTCTGCGGCGCACCCACAGTCCGCTTTGGCATCAGTTGGTGCCACCACCACTGCGCCAGAGTGTGGAACCCGGCCACGCCTGCACAGGTGGCGAAGTTTCAGAAATTCGTGACGTGGAGGGCTGCGTGATGTTGAAGTTTCACCCACTCGCGGAAGTGTTCCCGCTGATTGAAGGCGCAGAGTTCGATGCGCTCGTTGCCGACATTAAAGCAAATGGGCTTCACGACCCGATCACGCTGCTGGACGGCACCATTTTGGACGGGCGCAACCGTTACCGCGCTTGCTTGAATGCAGAGGTCGACCCGCGCTTTGAAGAGTTCGAAGGGCCTAACCCGGTTGCGTTCGTGGTGTCAAAGAATGTCGCGCGCAGGCACTTGGACGAAAGCCAGCGCGGCATGGCGTTTGCTCGCATAGCGAAGTTGCCAAAGGGCGCGAACCAGCATACCGCAATTGCGGCACCCTCTCAGGCTGCAACAGCCACAATGCTCAACGTCAGCATTGACACGGGCCAGCGTGCGAAGCGGGTACTGGACGAAGGCACGCCGGAACTCATCCGGGCCGTTGAGCGGGGCCAGATCGCAGTCAGTAAGGCAGCAGACCTGACCAAAGCGACACCTGAGTTTCAACGTGCAGTGGTGCAGAAGATCAGCGACGGCACGGCCAAGACAGCAACAGACGCGGTCAGGCAGGCAAAGCACGAAGCGAAGGTCGAAGCCCCGGAACTTCCCTCAGAGACTTACCGGGTCATCTACGCAGACCCGCCGTGGTCATACGGAAACTCTGGTCTTGATGACTACGGCCACGCCGAGCGCCATTACCCAACAATGACCATTGACGAACTGTGCCAGATGCCCGTCAAGGCGATGGCAGACGATGACGCGGTTCTGTTCATGTGGGTCACATCTCCATTACTGGAAGAATGCTTCGATGTGATCCGCGCCTGGGGCTTCAAGTACAAGACCTCGTTTATCTGGGACAAGGTCAAGCACAACTTCGGGCACTACAACTCAGTCCGTCATGAGTTGCTGCTGGTCTGCACGCGCGGTTCATGCACCCCGGATGTGAAGACGCTGCACGACAGCGTCCAGACCATTGAGCGCACAGACAAGCACTCAGAGAAGCCGGAAGAGTTCAGGGCCATCATCGACGCCATTTATCCGCGTGGCCGCCGCATTGAATTGTTCAGCCGCAAGACCGTCAATGGTTGGGACGCATATGGAAACGAGACTTCAGAAGTCGCAGCGTGAGTATGCGAACGGGTACTATGCCGAGAAGCTGGAGCAGGGCCTTCAGTTTCAGGACGTAGTCACCCGCGAACTCTACCAGCGCGGCATTGTCGTGATTGGCTATGCGTCCAGAAGGGCGCAGATCGAACATGGCGAAAATATGCTGGGGGCTGAGATCAAGCGGGACGGGAAGTTCCGGGATACCGGCAACCTGTACATCGAATTTGCAGAGAAGGCTCATCCTGACAGAAAGGACTTTGTGCCGAGCGGCATCAACCGCAAGGACAACTCCTGGCTGTTTGTGATCGGTGACGAGAAGTCCATTTGGATATTTTCGACAAAGTACCTGCGAATGCTTGCGAGCCGATACGAGCAAAGAGAAATGCCAACGTCTCGCGGGTTCCTGCTGCCAGTGTCAGAGGCAGACAAATACTGCGTCAGGAAAATTGAGGTGGAAGAATGACCCAGTATCGCATCAAGGGCTGGAATAAGTTCCAGCACTTCAAAGACCGTCGCCCGCCATGGGTCAAACTGTATCGCGACTTGCTCGACGATATGGACTGGCACGAACTGGACGGTGACAGTGCGAAGACGCTGATAAGCCTCTGGCTCATCGCATCCGAGAACGAAGGACAGTTGCCCTCGATGAGGAAACTCGCTTTCCGGTTGCGTATGACTGAAAAGGCCCTTTCAGCGGTAATTATTCAATTAGATCATTGGCTTGAGGTGGATGATAACGAGCCGATATCAGCCCGATATCAAGATGATGCACCAGAGACAGAGACAGAGACAGAGACAGAAATACATTGTCCGGAAAAAGTTCCGGACGGTGTTCCTCAAGACAAAACTGCGTTTGAAGAATTTTGGAAGGCGTACCCCCGCACCCCGAACATGAGCAAAGTTAAGGCTTTGAAGGCTTGGCAGCGCGAGAAATGCAACCAGCTTCCTCAAGACCAACTTCTTTCCGCAGTCGCGAAATACAAAGCTTTTCTGGCGGCTGAAACCAAGAAAAACGGCAGGGAATACCCGGCCAAACACGCACAGGGCTGGATATCCGAGCGCCGATGGGAAGGTTTCGCCGAGGCAGGGCAGGCACAGCAGCAAAAGCACGGGGCAGACTGGGCCGACAGCATCCCGGAGTGGGCCGCGTTCAAGGCAAAACTATCACCCGCTGAGTGGTCGACGTGGTTCGCCCCGATCCGCCCGAACGGCTCAGTAGCCAGCCTGGTGGCCCGCACATCGTTCGAGTTCGACCGCATAAACCAAACTTACCTGTCGCGCCTTGTGGCGCATTTCGGCGAAAATTTTGACCTGAAGGTGAAGCAATGACCTACGAGCAGATCCTAGAAATCCTGAAAGACCCCACCCGCACCGACTACCAGCGAGCGGCTGACATCCATGCGGCCTTGACCAAGGCTTCCCAGCCCTCTGCCCTGAACATCAAGCCCAAGACCGAGCGCAAGAAGCGGGAGGCCCGCAAGCCCCAGCCTACCACCCTCGATCACCTGAACGGGCTGGGGCCTGAAGGACCGGCGCAATGAAGCCTTGGCACGCAGCAGCAATTGGGTGGGGCTACGGCATGGCCGCTTATGTGGGTTCGCACATATTCGGGCGTGATTTTTTCATCGCAATGGTTTTGTCCGGGGCCGCCGCGCTCGTCGGGGCTGTCATCATTTGGTTTCGAAGGGATATGGACCTATGAAGTTGCAGCGTGACCTCACCGAAGACGGACGCCCCGCCCTCCGCCCAACCCCCCAGCGCCATCGACACGATGCGATTGAGGTCCCGCCTGTAGACCGCACCAACCCCACTGCCAGACCAGCAAGGGTCGACAGCCAGACCATGCTGGACCGTTACAAGTCCCGCAGGACGCTGGATGAGGATCAGCTTGCCGCCGGCTACCGATGGCACGGCTATGCCATGCGCTCGAAGCGTTTCCCAAAAGCAACCATGAGTTGGTCAGGCCCGATTAACGGCTCCAACGAACTCATGGCCGACGCGGCTGTCTCTGCAGGTATCCAGAGGGACAATGGCATCAAGCATCTGGAGTCATTCCCCAAGCATGGCCCCCTCATGGTCAGCATTGTGGAACACGTTTGCGTTGACGATGGCTACGCAGAAGCCTGGAGCATCAAGAACAGCTTCCACCCCATGAAGGGCATCAAGCTGTTGCGCAAAGCCCTCGACTTGATGGCTGTGTATTACGGGATCAGAAGATAAATCTATCACCCGGCTTGAAAAATGTGAGGTCGTGATGTACAAATCACCTACGCTTCCGCTTCGTGCGTTTGAAGCCTTCTGATTTTCCCCGCCCAGTATTTATATTGGGCCCCCGCAGGCTTCGGCTTGTGGACTGGCGGGCCCCTCTGCACCGTAGCGTAGGTGTACGGGCCCGTTTTCATGCGTGGAGCATGTGGAATTATGAGCCTGTCCAGCCCTGAAACTACACGGCAAAAACACCCGCTGTGGCAACCGGGCGTTTCAGCCAATCCCGCAGGCCGCCCCAAGGGCAGCAAGAACAAGCTAGGCGAGGCATTTGTTGCCGCCCTTCACGAAGACTTCCAGGAGCATGGCGTCAAGGTCATTGAGACCGTGCGCGTCGAGAAGCCGGATGTCTACTTGAAGGTCATCGCCCAGATCATCCCGAAAGAGTTCACCATCAAGACGGACGCCTTTGACGGTATCACCGATGAGCAGCTTGCCGCCATTGTCGCTGCCGCCCGAGCATCTCTCGGCATTATTGAAGGCAGCGCAATCGACGTTAGCCCAGAGGCAGGCGGAGAACCGTCTCAAATACTACCGCCCGTACAAGAAGCAGGCTGAGTTTCACAACGCAGGCGCACAGTACAGAGAGCGCCTGTTTCTGTGTGCTAACCGCTTCGGTAAGTCTGAGGCGGGCGCTGCTGAGACAGCCATCCACTTGACCGGGCGTTACCCCGACTGGTGGAAGGGTAAGCGCTTCGACAAGCCTGTGAGGGCTTGGGTGGCTGGCGTTACCGGCGAGAGTACGCGCGACATCGTGCAGGCCAAGTTGATCGGCCCGCCAGCCTTGGAAGAGAAGCGGGGCACTGGATACCTCCCCAAAGAGTGTATCGGCAGCGTGTCCCCGGCGCGCGGCATCGCGAACGCCATAGACATCGTTTCCATCAAGCACGCTTCAGGCGGCTATTCGGAACTGGGTTTCAAGTCTTACGAGAAAGGGAGGGCCAAATTTCAGGGCGCTGCCCTGGAGTTGATTTGGCTCGATGAGGAATGCCCAATAGACATTTACACGGAATGCCTGACCCGAACCAACGAGACGGGCGGGATCATTTACGCGACCATGACACCGCTGATGGGAATGACGGAGTTCCTAGAGCACTTTCTGATGTCAGATGGGTCGAAGTTCGAGGGTTTCCGGGGCGCTACATAAGCGAAGACGGACGCCTGTACTCAGCCACAAGCGGACGCCTGCAGACCAAGGGCAAGCACAACAAGGGATACGTTAGCTACAAACTCGCCACTGGCAGGCGAGGACGGACGGGCGGCGAAACCATCACCAAACTAGCGCACATCCTTGTTGCCGAGGCGTTTCTGCCGCCCAAACCGTCCGACCAGCACGAAGTGGCCCACTGTGATGGGACGCGCACCAACAACCATTACACAAACCTGAGATGGGCAACGCCCAAGGAAAATCAGGCAGACCGCCGCATCCACGGCACGCATCTGTCCGGCTCAAGCGTTCCAACCTCCAAGCTAACAGAGGCCCAGGTCGCGGCTATCATGGCTGATTACGCTGCACATGGCGTCCGCTTTCGTGGCGGCTCTGTGACAATGCAAAACCTTGCGGACCTGCATGGCGTGTCTGTCGCGCAGATCAGCCGCATCGTGAATGGCAAGCAATGGCTATCCAAGGTCGCATAGTTATCACCGCGACCATTGATGACGCGGAGCACTTCACGCCTGAGCAGCGTGAGCAAATCATAGCCAGTTACCCGGCACACGAGAGAGAAGCGCGCACTAAGGGCATTCCGGTCCTTGGCTCAGGCCGCGTCTTTCCAGTGACCGAGGAAACGATAAAGGCCGACCCGTTCCCGATCCCTGATTGGTGGCCTCAACTGGGCGGCATGGACTTCGGCTGGGACCATCCCTTCGCTGCTGTGAAGCTGGCCTGGGACCGTGACAGCGACGTGGTCTACGTGACCAACATCTACCGACAGCGCGAGGCAACCCCGCTCATCCATGCTGCGGCCTTGAAGCCGTGGGGCAAGGAACTGGTGTGGGCATGGCCCCATGACGGCCTGCAGCACGACAAAGGCTCAGGCAAGCCACTGGCTCAACAGTACCGCGAGCAGGGCCTGCAGATGCACTTCGAGCACGCCAAGCACCCGGTCAACGCTGACGGCTCTGATGGCGGCTACGGGCTAGAGGCTGGCATCTCGATGATGCTGGAGCGGATGCAGCAGGGGCGGCTGAAGGTCTTCGCGAACTTGGGCGAGTGGTTCGAAGAGTTCCGCATGTACCACCGCAAGGATGGCCTCATCGTCAAAGAGCGCGACGACCTCATGTCCGCGACCCGCATTGCACTGATGATGCTCAGAATAGCCAAGGGCAAGGCCCAGGCACCCAATATGGACCGCTACGCCAAGAAGCGCGGCAAGGATGAAGATTCATGGATGACGGCATGATGCAAGGCGGCGAGGGCGGCGAAGGCCAGCCCGTCGAAGCCTCTGACCTTGTTGCCACCATTGACGCGGCTTCGAAGGAAGCGCGTTCAAAGCGTTCCGGCTGGATTGAAGAGGCTAAGGAATGCTACGGCATGACCGCTGGCACGCAGTGGACGCCGGAAGAACTGGACGCGCTGCGTAAACAGCGCCGCCCACCCGTCGCCTACAACCTTATCGAACCCGTTGTGAACGTGGTTGCGGGGCTTGAAGTCACCAACCGTCAGGAGGTCAAGTACCTCCCCCGCGAGTTGGGCGACAGCAAGAAAAACGAAGTCCTGACCGGAGCTGCCGAATGGGTCCGCGACGAATGCAACGCTGAAGACGAAGACAGCGAAGCCTTTGTGGACATGGTCATTTGCGGCGAGGGCTGGACCGAAACCCGCCTCGACTACGAATACGAGCAAGACGGCATGATTATCATCGAGCGGGTTGATCCGCTTGAAATCCTGCCTGACCCCGGCTCACAGAAGAAGAACTACAAGGACGCTGAGTACATCGTTCGCGAGCGCATGGTCAGTCATTCCTGGCTCAAGGCTACATGGCCAGAGAAGGAAGACGAACTTGACGTGATGGTCACGGACAACGACAGCGCCGAGTTTGATGGCGAGTCCCATCACAACGTGGTTGGCGACCAGTACGCCAAGGGCACGAACCAACGGCTTGGCAAGTCCAAGAAGCTCATCAAGCTCACCGAGTATCAGTACAAGACCCGCGTCCCGTTCTATCGCATCCAAGACCCGACCACGGGTCAGGTTGCTGAACTGAGTACGGAGCAGCATGAGACGGTGCAGCAGAACGCGGCAGCGGCAGGGATGCCTCCGCTCAAGTCCGTCAAGCAGACGAAGTGCGTCTATCGCAGGGCCTACAAGGTCGGCACGGTGCTGCTTGAAGACAGCGAGTGTCCTGACCCAAGCTCATTCACCTACCATGCCATGACCGCCAAGCGCGACCGCAACAAGTCGTGCTGGTATGGTCTGGTCCGTCCGATGCGCGACCCGCAGCGTTGGGCCAACAAGTTCTTCTCCCAGTCCATGTTCATCCTCAACACCAACGCCAAGGGTGGCGTGGTGGTCGAGGACGACGCTGTCGAGAATATGGCGAAGTTCGAGGAATCGTGGGCGCAGCCTGACAAGGTCACGGTGGTGAAGTCAGGCACGGTTGCTGCCGGCAAGATCCAGCCCAAGGCCCCGCCTCCGTTCCCGCCTCAGTTGGCGCAGATGATGGAGTTCAGCATTTCGTCCATCTACCGGGTGTCGGGGGTATCCCCTGAAATGCTGGGCAGTGTGGGCCATGAGCAGGCAGCCGTGCTGGAATACCAGCGCAAGCAGGCTGGTGTGACCATCCTGGCGACGTTGTTCGACGCGCTCCGCAAGTACCGCAAGGAGCAGGGCCGCTCGCTTCTCTACCTCATCCAGAACTATATCGCCGATGGCCGTCTCATTCGCATCGTGGGCGAAAAGGGTCAGGAATATGTCCCGCTGACCCGCGAGCAGGGCACGGCGACCTATGACGTGATTATCGACGAAAGCCCATCCTCGCCGAACCAGAAAGAAAAGACGTGGGCCATTCTCCAAGGTCTGTTGCCCATGCTCATGCAGGCTGGCATCCAGCCGCCGCCTGAGTTGCTGGAATACCTGCC
>Ga0208644_1004396_pt1 | contig 10656 bp, 13 predicted proteins | sample VirMetDEL_Nov_18_FD_184517 | JGI IMG/M metagenome (GOLD analysis project Ga0208644, IMG submission 184517) | Aqueous microbial communities from the Delaware River and Bay under freshwater to marine salinity gradient to study organic matter... | ecosystem: Environmental > Aquatic > Marine >... | reverse complement strand
TTACGCCTTGTATAGTTGGATAAGTTGGAATTCCTGTTGCATTAAATTTAGTAGCATATGGGTTATCATACAATGTAGCATCTGCCCACGAAGTTCTATCCATAGAACCTGTAGTCCAAACATTTTCCTCGTAATTATAAGATACCACTCTATCAACTTCTTCTGATCCTGATTTAGGGTAGAACCAATTAATCTCACTGTATAAATGATTCAAACCTGCGTAAACAACTTCACCTGCATTATAATTAATACCAAGATTTGCACCTTTATTAGTAAAAACAAAATCTTCTACTAAACACGGAACAGATTTTACAGTACCGTCAAAAACAAAAAACCCACCTGCTTGACCCATCCACCATACAGCACCATTAACATATTTAATTGCATGTTGACCGATCGCTCCACAATTACTTCCTACTTGTCTAATAGAAAAAGTAAAAGGTGGTCCCACAAATTGCATAACATAGGCAGAAGTATCTGTAAGTATTAAAATATAATCTTTAGCTTTTGCTGCACCTATTATCTTAACACCGGAGTCTAGTCTAAAAGTACCTGCAGTATTAATTGATGTTGGTGTGTAATCTGAAATATCTTCTTGATCAGAAAATCTTATAAACATTTTATCTTGTTTAGATGGATCACCAATTATAGTTTCAGTTCCAAGTACAATTAAATGTCTATCTCTTTCAGACACAATAGACATTACTGATCGTGTAGGTGCACCACTTACAATAGTGGCTCTTGTTGTTAAAGCATTAGGATTCAAATTAATAGGACTCCATTGAAATGTTTTACCGTTTTTAACAGTCGCAATAAGTATTTGACCAAAATGATCTAAAGACCAAGATCCAGGATCTAATACAACTGTAGAAGTTGTAGATGCTGAACCCCAAGTCCCTCTCGACCACGAACCGGTGCCCCAACCATAACCATAAGTTTGTGATAGTGGGCCAACAGTTGCGTAAGGATTTATATCAGCAGAGCCACTTGCAGATGTTGTTGCAGTTGCAGCAGCAGCCATAGTAATTGTAAAAGTGTTTGCATCGGGTGCTGTTACTACCTGAAAAGTGTTTGTTTCAAAATCAGCAGCCACATACCCTGCACCTGAAGGTGGTGTTACATTTGTAAAAGTAAATAAATCTCCTGCACTCAAACCATGAGATGTATAGTTTACGGTGACCGTTGCTGATGTGTCTGTAGTATCGAATGTTGCACCTGTAAGTGCTGTATCTAGAGGAGTAATATCATAAAACCCTCCTTCATAGTAAATAAATAAACCTTTGTTAGTCCCTAAAGCCACATATTTTCTACCATCTAAGTCAGCCCAAACAAGCTGTTCTCTAACAGCACCAACTAAAGTAGAATTAGTTATCTGTTCCCAACCACCTATTTTTTCAGGTAGTCCATATCTAAATCTTACAAAATCACCATCTGTCCATTGCCCTTCGGCTCCAGTTTCTGTAACTTGTTTGTTAAATCCAGGTCTAATCTGTACATTTGTTAAAGGCATATGGAATTATACCATATCAATATTTACAAATCTATTCGATCCCCTTCTTTAGGTTGTTCAACATTTCCATGAACGTTCCCATCCCCATATCGACTTGTCATTTCCATAATAATATTAGCTAAAACAGTCGAAAAAGTATAACATGATTTTTTATTTAATTTTATGTGTCTTTTAAAAATAATTAATAAAATTTCTTTCCATGAAAATTTTATATTAACATCTTCTTTATTATAAATTATTTGCATTTTATTTATTTAATAACCAAGATGTTACTATATATTTTTCATTTTTTAAAGGGGGATTGCCTCGATGTACAAATGGAAAATAAGCTGGAAATATAGATATTCTACCTTTAACTGGTTTAACTCTTTGCCTCATTAATAAAAATTCAGTTTCTCCTCCTTCATCAATATCATTTAAATATACTGTGTAAACAAGAACTCTATTACAAAGAAGATTTTTATAATTTTTTTCAACATGCCAAACATGATAACCTTCTGTTGGAATTGTTTTTTGAATTTTTATATCTGTAAAAAAAACTTCATTTAAATCACAATATTTTATTACATTTGTTTCTCGTTCATAAATTTGTAAACATTCTGTAACTGCTGAACAAATTTTTTCCATTTCAGGAAACCAATTATTGTTTTTAGAAATACCTATTGAAAGATCATTTTTTTGTGTATGAGCTGCATTTTCACCTTGAAATCTATTGTAAGCTAAATTGTTTTTATTTTTTTCAAAATAATCTATTATGAAATCACAAATTTCAGGATCTAGAAAATTATCAAAAGTTCCTATCCAATCTTTTATTTCATGTTTTTTTTCGTTCATATTATTTCAGCATTATATTTAATATCTTTTTTATCCCAAATAAATTCTTTGTGGGGTCCGTTTTTGTTTACATAATGTAAAAAAGATTGTATATGAAAATCTCCTGTAAAATTTTCTCTCCAATGAGATAGTTCCATACCAAGATAAATAACACCATCTCCTTTTTCCATTTCAATAGGTTTACCATCTATAAATAGTGGCCATTTAGTTCCATCGCTATCCCACATAATTGAAATTGAAATTTCACAAGAAGGTCTATCAGTGTGTGGTTTTAGATCTGCATTAAAAGTATAAAATCTTGTAAAGGCATAAGTTGGTAGAAGTTCTAAACCAGTTTCCTCTTCCATTTTTTTTAATTTTTTCATCATAAAAGTTTCAGTAAAACTATCTCCGTACATCCAAAAATTTCCATTATTGTTTTGTTGTGTATCGAAACATGTAGTATTTTTTTTATGTTCTAAATGATAAAAACTTTTTCCAAGTTCTAATTCTTCTGGAGTTAAAAAATTTTTAATTAATTTATATTTAAAATCTTTTCCTATAATGCCCATGAAACTATTGAATACCTTGTTCCTTTACTAATTGTATTTATCTTATGTGTATATAAGAAATTACTTGGCCAAACAACCATTCTTCCTGGTTGGCTAGTAATTTTTTTTAAAGACTGCCCAGTAGTTGGATTTAAAAATTCTATTTCACCACCCTCATAATCATTATTTAATAATAAAATAAAAGAAAGTGTTCGAGGTACGTTTGTAAAATGATCCACGTGAGCTCTGTAAAAATCTCCTTCACTGTATTTTAATAAATCCATTTGTATTATTTTTTGTGCCAAAGGTTCATTAAATGGATAAATTAATTTTGAATATTTAAGCATATGATTGTGAAAAGTATTGTGTAGATAATTGCACCAATGAATTTTAGTTTTTTGTTTTAAGTGCCAATCAAAAAAATTTAAAAGTTTTACTTTTCTTATATTTTCATTGATTTCATTATCACCAACAGTTCCTTTTTCTTCAATTTTAATTTTATTAATCCATTGAAGTAAAGAACTTATATTTTCTACAGGGAAACTATTATCAAAAATTTTTATGTAGTTTTCAAGACTCATTATAACATAGTCTTGTAAAAGCCTATTTTAGAAAGTCAACAGCAAATGTTTCGAATCTATATACTTGTGGACATCCTGGTAAACTATAAATAGTATGAGTTAAATTTGTGGTATCCGTTATAGATGTGACAGCACTTGTATCAATAGTCGCTAGAAATGAAATTAAAGGAACTATATTAGGATTACTGTTTTTTATGTTTTCACAATGAACTTTCATTGAATTTATATAGTTTTTATAAAATTCTCGAGCTTCCGTTGGATCAGAAATTATTACCGTTCCTGGATTTTCATATTTTCTAGTAATAGTGATACTATTATTATCATCTAATTCCCAATTATTATCCTCTCCGAAATCTCTATATTGTTCATCAGTCACAGATAAAGCCCATGCATCTCCTTCAATACTTAATACTTTATCTTTAACTGAATCATGAGCAGTCATTGTAATAAAATCTTTATTTCTAAATATTAAATATTTCATAATTACATTAATCCTTATCTGTTATCATAAAAAATTATTTTACCTGGTTCTCCTGGACCTGAACTCATATTATCTGTTCCATTCCCCACACCACTTGGTTTAATTTGAAAAATATCATTTAAATTAGAAGTCGTAAATACTGCACTTCCCACGTTAACAGTTCCTGGATTACCTGGAGCACCTGGTCCACCTTTTCGATTACCACCGTTCCCACCAGAGATAGTAAATAAACCAGTTACATTAGTTGAACCACCTGCTCCTCCATTACCTGCAGGAAAATTACCTCCAGGGCCTCCTGCTCCTATTGAGTAAGGCGTTGATGTAGGTGCATTAAAATTTCCATTAAAAACAGCTAACAAACCAACACCACCTGGTGTAGCTGCAGCGCCTGGGTTTGAAGTACCCGCACCTCCGCCACCTCCACCACTGCAGGCAAAAGCCATCCATTGATTTGCAGTGTTTTGACTATAAGTTCCACTTGCAGGTCCCTTCGCAACTAAATTAGCACTTAGTGCAGCAGCGCCTGCAGATCCTGATGATGCAGCAGTAATTCTTCCTTGTTGGTCTACTGTGATTGATGAAAGTGTGTAAGATCCTGGAGTGACAGCAGTGTCAGCAAGTTTATCTGCAGTTACAGCGTCATTCGCTATTTGCGTAGTTCCAACTTCATTTGCATCGATAGCACCATTGTCTATGATTGTATTACCACTTGAAATAATAGCCATAAAATTCTCCTAAATTTTTTCTAATTTCAATCTAAATTTTTCATTAGATTTATTGTTAATTAAGTATATATCTTGTGAACCTTCTTGTAAAGTCCAGCTCCCTTTTGTACCATCTACAATATTACCCTCAGTTTTATGCTCATTATTTAAATGCAAGTCTCCTGTATAAATGTTTTGCCACACATTTCCTAAAGCCCCTAAATCGTACGTGTCATTTGCACCAGGTAGTATGTTCCCTGTAGCTGTAATTTCACCAGTTGCGATAGCTCCTAAATTTGCAGTAACATCTATAATATCTGTACCATTACTATAAACTATTTTTATTCCTTTATTAGTAGTTGAAAATGTAGGTCCTGTACCACTAGCAGTTTTAAATTCTACGGTAAAAGCACCTGTAGTATTGTTATAAACTATATAAGATTTTTCTATGCTATCAGGAACCGTAACAACTTGATTTCCAGTAATAGTTCCAGATAACTCAATAATTAAATTTCTTGCATCTGAAGATGCTGTAGATCCATCAGCTATTAACAATGCAGTAGTTTGAGCACCACCTGCAATAGATTTATTTACGTAACCTTGAATCTGTTCTACAATTTCTAAATTAGTATTTGTTTTAGTTCCCCAAGTACCAGCATTAGCGCCAGTAACCATAAGTTCAATACCAAGATTAGTGTATGATGATGTCATAATGTTATTATATCCTCTCTAAGCTGCTAGATCAACCTCAGTCCAAACGTTAGATACACCTGGGTCTATTTGCGCCCAAGCTGTAATATTAGGATTTCCTGTATTTGTTTGTAACTGTATTCCAGTAATATCTACATTAGCGTTTCCTGTTATTGTAACAGATCCTATAGATGTAGACATTTGAACACCTGTAACCTCAGCTACAGCTACAGCGTCTACTGTTCCAATCGAACTAGTTAATTGAATACCTGTTAATTCAACGTTAGCGTCTGCTGTAGGAGTTTCTTCTCCCATAGACATTGTTAACTCTTGACCAGTAACTTCAACACTCACATCTGTAAATGCAAACTCATCCCCTAATGTTAAAGTTAATTGCTGTCCTGTAACAGCTACACTACCATTAATTGTGAAAGACACATCACCAACAGAACCTGTTAATTGTGATCCTGAGACAGAAACATCAGAATTTGCAGCTGTAGTTACTGAACCAATCGATGTAATTATATCGTGCTCTGTAACTATAACGCTTACATTACCATCAGCAGAAACAGAATAAGTTCCAAGTGAGATGTTTGCTTGTGATCCTGTTACACCTATATCACCAGTTATTTCAAATGTTACATCATTAGTTGATAGTGTTAGCTCAGATCCTGTTACTGGAGCATTAGCGTCTGCAGATATAGTTGAGTCTCCTACAGAACCTTGCAATAAGAAACTTGGAAGTTGTCCCGCACCTGTTGTTGCTTCAATTGTAACACTTGGTATAAAGAAAGTGCTAGGACTTAATGTTGCAAAAGGAGCTTCTCCAAAAGCAGTTAACGTATCTTGTGTAGAAGTTTTGTTTGTTATAGATAACTGAATACCAGTAATAGGCACACCTACATTTATGTCTTCTTCACCTATAAAAGTTAGTAAAGAGACACCAGTCGTAGAAGCAATAACTGAACTTCCTGCTACAGCACCTGCGTTTGTAATTGTAGCTTGAATGCCTGTTACCGGTACATTAGCTGTACCTGTATTAGACTCTTCTCCCATAGATGATGTAAGAACAGTTCCTAAAGGATAAGCAATTACATCATTTGCTTCAGATGAAAAAGCCGCTTCAGAATATGCGGTAATACCTAGAGCCATAGGTTAGGCTCCTTTTTTGTCTACTTTTTTATTTTCTTTAGGTAATTCTTTTTTTAGTAGATCAGAATAATGTTTTTGTAAAACTTCTAAATCAGTAAATTGAATAGTTAACTGTTGTTTTTGAAGAGCTATATTTTGAAGTTTTTGTACAACTATTTTACCTTGATCTGATAATTTCTCACTGTCATATTCTTTTTTATCAAAATTGAATATCATTACATTTCCTCTAACTTAAATCTGTATTTCTTTCCAGACTTATTATTTAAAATATATAAATGTTCAGCACCCTCTTGGATAGTCCAATTACCTTTTGTACCATCAACAGCATTACCTTCTTCTTTTGCTTCGTTAGATAAATGTAAGTCTCCAGTGTATATGTTTCTCCAAACATTACCGGACGCGCCTAAGTCGTAAGTATCATTGGCTCCTGGAACAAAATGACCACTAGAGTCAATTCTAGCACGTAAAATAGTTGCATTATATGTACTTCCCCCACCAGTATAAAAGTTCATACCTTCTCTACTCATCATACTTAATTCATCAACTTCAAGGACACCGATAGCAGCAAGGTCAGAATCACTTGTAGTTCTACTTAAAGTAATACCAACACCATCATCAGCTGCAGTATCATGTGAAAGTTGCACTATACTTGCATTTAAATTTGTTCCTACACTACAGAAAAATTCTGTACCACTGTAGGTTAAATTTGCTTCTGCATTCATGGCATCTGTACCAGTTGCAGTTAAAACTCTATTGTTTGCACCATTAGTCATGAAGTCTGATACATCAACAGAAATTGCATCTGCAGCTACATCTATACCTGTTCCTGCTCCTACGTCTAAATTTATAGTCCCTGAAGTAGTAACTGTTCCACCACCAGTTAAACCAGCTCCAGCAGTTACTCCTACTGAAGTTACGGTTCCGGTAGTAGTAGAATAACCCGCGTCATTATTAAACCCTGAGATATTAATATTTGCTTTTGTTAATTTTTTCTCAGCTCCAACAGAATCCACAACAACAAAGAAATCTCCATCACCATCTGATGTAGAAGTTGTTAATAAGTTTAAATCTATTCTAGCAATAGGAACCGTTCCACTTGCTAAATCTGATGCGTCTAAATTTGTTAAATTAGCACCACTTATTGCAGGTAATGTCGCTGGGAATCTTGCGTCAGGTACAGTTCCTGAAGATAAATTTGAAGCATTTAAAGAAGACCCATCAATAAATCCACTGTCATTATTAAATCCTGAAATAGCTATATTTGCTTTTGTTAATTTCTTTTGAGCATTAGCTGAATCAACTACAACAAAAAAATCACCATCTGCATCAGATGTTGAAGTAGTCAATTCTGATAAATCTACATCGATAGCGTCTGCAGTAACATCAATTAGAGCACCTGCTCCAACATTTAATGTAACCTCACCTGTAGTTCCGCCACCTGTTAAACCATTTCCTGCTATAACACCTGTAATATCCGCAGAGATAGTTTGATATTCTAATGCAGTTCCAGCTCCATTAACTGCAAGAACTTGGTTTGCAGTTCCAATAGTAGTTAAACCTGTACCACCTTTTGTTGTTGGAACAGTAGGTAATCTGTCTGACGCCAAAGTCCCTGAAGAAATGTTAGTTGCGTTTAAATCTGTTAAAGATGCACCACTACCAGAGAAGGTAGTTGCTGAAGCTGTACCCGTTACTGTTACACCTGTATTTGTGGTCTCAAACTTTTTTACCAAATTATAATAAAGGTTTGTAGCACCATCAATATCATTTTCAAAAGCAACCTGACTACCTGAGGTTGCCATTATAACTTTATTATTACTTGTTAAAGATAATATGTTTGTATCTGTTTTAAGAAAACTTTTAGCCTGTGAAGAATTTGAAAAAATTTGTAATTCGTCTGAATCACCAAAGTTTGCTTTAATAAGGTTTCCAAAATTTAAACCAGTAGTAACAGTAGCATCATCTAAAGTTTTATTTGTAAGTGTATCAGTATATTCTAAAGCTGTCGCACCAGTGTTAACAGCTAAAACTTGATTAGCTGTACCAATAGTAGTTAAGCCTGTTCCACCTTTTGTTGTCGGTACTGTAGGTAATCTATCTGCTGATAAAGTTCCTGAAGCAACGTTGGTAGCATTTAAATCTGTTAAGTTAGATCCATTGTTTGCAACAATGTTTCCACTAGAATCAAGGATAACGGCTTTGGAAGCAGGTAATGTACAAAATACATTTTTAGTTCCTGCAGAAAAGTTTACTGCAGCATCACTGTTTGATGATGATAAAATTGTATCTCTAGATAAAGTATCGGTTGCAGCATCTGTAACTGTACCAAGGCCAACTTCAAACTCACCATTTTCGTTTACAATAGAATAGTAAGTTGTGTTTCCATTACCTATTGCAGTTACAAAAGATTCAAATCCCGAAACTGCACCACCTAGATCAAATGTACCTGTACCAGTAGTAGTAGAGGTTTCTTTTACTCTATCATTTACCACCAAAGCCATTTTAACTCCTTTTTAATTAAGCGATTCTTAAAATTGCAGCAGAGGTTGTGAATGCAGGGAACTGGATTGTAAATGTTCCAGATGTTGCAGTCTTGTCTCCACCAAAATCTAATACAGCAACTGCTTCAGTAGTACCAGTACCACCGTCTGTAGTTGTGTTGTAAATCAAAGCACCTCTAGCTGTTAGTGTAACTCCAGTGAAAGATAAATCAGCAAAGTCAGTAATAGCGACTCCTGATGAAACTTTAACTCCTTGATTAACTAAAGCTTTTCCACCAGCAGTATAACCTGAAGGGGATGTTACTTCGTTTGTTGATGCGTAGTTAGTAGTCGAAGCACCTAGTGTAGCTACAGAAGTGTACATTGCTAATTTAAATGTATCTCCACCGCTATCAAAATCATGCTCACCACCCATCAATTGTTTTTTAAATGAATTGCAAATTGCATTAGTTGTGATTGCCATAATATATAATCTCCTATTTTAATAATGTGTTTGGCGATGGTGAAGGTATCTGTATTCTAGGTACCCCATCATCGTATTCCGCACGTCTTCGTCTCCCCATTTGTTGAAGAGCAAAATTCTGTACTTCTTCATTATACTTACTTTCATACAGCTTGTACATATCCATGGGGCCTTTTAAATATCTAAAAGCTTCTGATAGTACACCATGTAATAACATTGATTCTTGATAAGTTGAAAGAAAGGTGTTGTTTGAAGCTGTAAACTGTGGTGGATCCGTGATGTAGTTAATTTGAATTGTGTAAGCTGAATCTGGAATAGGAGCTACTAATATATTAAAATCGTCCCAATTTGCCCAGTATTTAGGCTCACCTGTAGCAGCATTATTATTATATTCAGATATAAAACTTGTATCTCTTTTTTCTAAAAAAGTTCTTGTAGAACCATTTATCATTTGAACTGATCTCATAATAGTTAAATCAGCAGGTAAACTTACATATCTATTTCCAGAAGTAAAAGTAGATGTTGAATATTTTCTAAGATCATCATAATCAACTTTACCGGCTACATCTAACTCTACTGATCTAATAAAGTTTTGTATAAGAGTATCACTTAAAACATTACTACTTACTTCTGTATAGTTTCTTACTTGTGTTAAAAAATCTGCGTAAGTTATAGCCATTATGAAATCTCCACTGTTACTGAATTTATATTCATTAATAATTCTCTTCTTCTATTTTGCAAAGATGGATCCGCAGGTACCATTGCACTTTGTCCTTGAGTTATATAAGCAAAGTCACCAGGTAAAGTTAAATCAGCAACACCTACCATAGTCCCACCTGAATCTGCATATACACCATCAATGTTAGTTGGTTGTTGAAATTTTTGAGATCTACTATTTTGTAAAGCTATAGCATCTGCAACAATTCTTTTTCTTCTTATTTGAGGATGTTTTGGTTCAAACTCAGAATAATGTACTAAAGAACCATTCCATTCTTTAATCATTTCAGTATAAGGAAATGCCATACCTGATCTATCAGATATTGCTAGTGATCTTTTACCTGTAGCCCATTTAGCCATTATTATACTCCATTAGGATAAAAAGATTGTGGAGTTATATATGTAGATGTTCTTTGACCATCTTCATCTAGTGCTCTTTTCAATTCATCCTCATAAATTAACTTGTTTTGTTGTACTAATCCTGGTGCTTTTT
>Ga0208644_1004393_pt1 | contig 10659 bp, 16 predicted proteins | sample VirMetDEL_Nov_18_FD_184517 | JGI IMG/M metagenome (GOLD analysis project Ga0208644, IMG submission 184517) | Aqueous microbial communities from the Delaware River and Bay under freshwater to marine salinity gradient to study organic matter... | ecosystem: Environmental > Aquatic > Marine >... | reverse complement strand
ACAGATGAACCTAAAGATTACGATTTTGCCAATTGTGTTCTTTCTATAAAGAATATTACTGATGTTTCTATGTTTGAAGAAATTGATAATAAACATAATGTAATGTTCCTTAAAGGTGGTTTACAAGTAGATTATGGTCAAAATGTAGCTGGACCTGGTGATGTAGTTGCTTCAAGCGTTATTAAACAGCTAATTGAAGTATTCCACCAAGTAGATCCTGAAACTCTAGTAATGATTATTAAACCAAATGAATAACCATTTTCCTCCCGGATTTGAAGCTGAAGCTAATAATTTAGCTATTGATTTTGATGGGGTAATTCACAATATGGATAAAGGTTACTATGATGGGACTTGTTATGGAGACCCTTTACCTGGTTCATTAGAAGCAATTCGTGAATTATCCAAAAAATATCGTATTATTATCTTTACAGCTAAAGCAAAACCTAACCGCCCATTAGTAAATGGTAAAACAGGAACTCAATTAGTAGAAGAATGGTTAGATAAATATGGTATTTTAGATTGTGTAGTAGAAATTACATCTGAAAAACCTAGAGCATTTCTTTATATTGATGATAATGGATACAGACATACTGATTGGGGATCTACATTAAATTTTTTAGAAAGTTATGAGTAATTATAGATTAGAAGCATTTAAAAAAGCTTCATTTTGTAGACATTTTGAAAATAAAGTTTATAAAATAGCCCAAGATAAACATATTAAATTCCCATTTTACCTTTCAGCTGGTCAAGAATATATCCCTGCTTCAATTTATACTATTTTAGAAGATAAAGGAATTGATACTAATGTGTTTATTCAACACAGAGGCCATTCACATTATCTAAGTAAAGGTGCCGACCCAATCCAACTTATTGATGAATTGTTAGGACGTAAAAGTGGTTGTGCTGGAGGAATGGGTGGTTCGGCTTCAATTCATTCCCATGAAAAAAATATTTTTGGACATGATGGATTGATGGGTAGTCAAGTTCCAATTGCTGTAGGACATGCTTATCAAACGCGCAAACCAACTATTGTAGTAATTGGTGACGCTTCAGCTGAAGAAGATTATGTTTTAGGAGCACTCGGTTGGGCATCAACTAAAAATCTACCTGTTTTATTTGTTGTAGAAGATAATAATTTATCTATCTTGACTGAAAAAAAAGTAAGACGTAATTGGGAGATGGATGATGTTGCTAAAGCATTTAATATAAAAGCTCATAACATAAATGATAATCCACTTTCATTATGGGAAGTATTACATGGATATGATTTTAGTTATCCTATGCTTTTAAATATTAATACAACTAGAAAATATTGGCATGCTGGAGCTGGTCAAGATGGTGATTATTCTACCCAATATGAGAAAGAATTAAAATTATTAGGGGAAGAAGCAGAACAAATTGATAATGAAAATAAGTTATTAGTAGAAAAGTTATGGCAGCAACAGTTAGAGATACAATAAAAGAAATTACACGCCAACACCTTTCAGAAAATAAGGGTAAGTGTTATGGACAATGCCTTACAGCAGTAGGTTGGGTAGGTGGAACTTTACCAGAAATGTATGAAGAAGATGGTATGGTTGAATTTTCAATGGCTGATGTTGCTGGTGGTTCTATTGCTACAGGTATTGCTTTAGCAGGAGGTAGACCACTTTATGTAGTTCGTTATCAAGGATTTCAATGGTATAACTTAGTTTCAGTAGTTAATTATGCTGCTAAATCTAAAGAAATTTGGAATCGTCCTTGTCCTATCTTTGTTAGAAGTATTGCTATGGAAGGTGGAGTTGGTCCTGTAGCTGGTTCTTCACACCACTCATTAGCTCAAAGAATGCCTGGAATTAAAGTATTAGCACCTATGACCCCAGGTGAATATCAATTTGCTTACAATTCTTTTATGGCAGATGATGATCCCTATTACATCTCAGAACATAGAAAATCATATGATAATACTGAAGAATTAGATGATATTATCCAAGATACAGAAGTAGATTTTACTTTATTCCCAATTTCTATTACTCGTTTAGAAATGAAAAAAGTAGTAGAATTAGCTGAACAAGAAGGAATTAAAGTAAATATTTTTCATCAATTATGGATTAAACCCTTTAATATAATTAATGAGTGGACTAAGTCACTTAATAATTCTCGTTTTGGTGGTTTAGTTACTGATGACGATTATGTAGAAGGAGCAGCAAGTAGTATTGCTAATGAATTAAGCTTGGCTTCTGGAAAGAGAGTATGGACATTAGGTCTAGAACCTCGCACAGCAGGTTTTCACCCAAGTGTAGATAATTTACCTCCAAGTGCAGAAAAAATAGTTGAATATCTAAAACAAATTAAATATGGGATTTAAATGGCCTCTTATCAACGATAATATCACTCAGGGTGATAGAGAAATCTTAGCAGATTTTTGTCTAAATGGGGAACGTTTTACAAATGGACCTAAAGTTAAAGAATTTGAACGTGTTTGGTCTGAATGGTTAGGCGTTAAACACTCCGTAATGGTTAATTCTGGAGCATCTGCAAACTTTATTTCAATTGCAATGGTTAAAGAGTTAAAAGGTGAAGGTGAAGTAATTGTTCCTCCTATTGGTTGGGTTAGTGATGTATCTTCGGTTGCTCAATTAGGTATGACTCCTGTATTTGTTGATGTTTCACTTAATGATTTTAACATTACAGCTGAGAATATCAAAAATGCTATTACATCTAAGACCAAAGCTATTGTATTAGTCCATACACTTGGATTCCCAGCAATCAATAAAGAAATTATTGAATTAGCTAAAAAACACGATTTAATCTTAATTGAAGATTGCTGTGAAGCACACGGTGCTACTTATGGAGGTCAACGTGTAGGTTCATTTGGTGATATTTCATTGTTCTCATTTTACTTCGGTCACCACATCACTACTATTGAAGGTGGAACTGTTTGTGTTAACGATGATAAACTTTATGATTTAGCCAAATTATTCCGTTCACACGGAATGACACGTGAAGCATCTCAGGAATTACAACGTGAATATGAGTTGATGTGTCCTGACTTGAATCCATTGTTTACTTTCGCTGTAGCTGGATTTAACATGCGTTCAACAGAATTGAATGCTGTTTTAGGTATTGAGCAAATGAAACGCTTGGATTACAATATTAAATGTAGACAAGATAATTTGGATACATGGTTATCTAATCTTAATCCATCTATCTTTATTACTGGGTTTAGTGTTCAAGGTAATAGTAATTTTGCTTTACCTTTGATTATGCAAGGTGCTACACGAGATAAACTTAAAGACGTTTGTGCTATTTTAGAAGAAGAAGGTGTAGAATACCGTTTAGGCACAGCTGGTGGTGGTAATCAAGCCCGTCAACCCTACTTAAAAAAATTCCCACACCGTATCAGTGGAACATTAGCCCAAGCTAATTATATTCACGACAATGCTCTTTATGTTGGTAACCACCCAGAACTAACTAAAGAACAAATTATTAACCTTTGTAATAAATTAAATAATGTTCAATAATCAAAAAGTTTTAGTAACTGGTGGAGCAGGAATGATTGGTCGCCAGTTAGTTGATTTGTTAGTAGAACGTGGTGCTCAAGTAACAGTAGCTGACCTCAATCAACCTACAGATTTACCTGAAGGTGTAGATTTTATTAAAGTAAATTTACTTTATTTTGATCAATGTCAAAACATTTGTAACGGACAAGATTATGTATTTAACCTTGTAGGTATTAAATGTTCCCCTAAAGTAACAATGGAACAACCAGCTGATATTATGGGTCCTATGATGCAGTTTAATACTAATATGTTAGAAGCAGCAATGCAAGCTAATGTAAAATGGTATTTGTATACTAGCACAGTAGGGGTTTACACCCCAGCTGAAGTATTCTATGAAGATGATGTTTGGAAAGGATCTCCATCACCTAATGATTGGTATGGTGGTTGGGCTAAACGTATGGGAGAATTGCAATGCGAAGCATACGAAAAACAATATGGTGAAGGTAAATGCTCAATCGTAAGACCAGCTAATGTATACGGGCCATATGATAATTTTGATTTGAAAAATGCTATGGTTGTTCCTTCACTTATTCGTAAAGCACACGAAAATGAAATTTTAGATGTGTGGGGTGATGGTTCTCCAATTCGTGATTTTATTCACGCTAAAGATGTTGCTCGTGGGATGGTTTTTGCTGTTGAAAATAAAATTACTAAACCACTTAACTTAGGTTCAGGAACAGGAGTAACAATTAAAGAATTAGCTGAAACCGTAGCTAACTATTTTGAAAAACCAATTCAATGGTCACCTGAAAAACCATCTGGTGATGCTCGTAGAATTTTTAGTATGGAACGAGCTAATTCATATGGTTTCTATCCCGAAGTTTCTATTAAAGAAGGTGTAGAAAGCACAATTGAATGGTTTTTAAATAATCAAGACAAAATCGAAAAAAAGTTTAACGCATTAAATAAATAATTATGAGTTTTTATAGTGGAAAAAATGTTCTAGTAACAGGTGCAGCTGGTATCACAGGTCATGCTGCTGTCAAACGATTATTAGCTGATGGTGCTAATGTAAGAGCTACTGTTTATCAAAACAGAGGACTTAATATTGAATCACATCCTAATCTAGAAGTTGTTCAATGTGATCTTATGCAACACGAAGATTGTATGCGTGTTCTAGAAGGTATTGATGTTGTATTTAATTTTGTAGCATTTATTCGTGGTGCAAAGGGTCAAACTGAATATAGTAATGCTCTTGATTTGGTTCGAAATAATTTATTTACTTCAATCAACATGATTGATGCTGCTGTAAGAAGTAAAACCCCATTATTTGGTTTTATTGGTAGCTCAACTATGTATCCTGATGTTTCTCATCCTGTAAATGAAGATGAAGCATATGATTCAGAACCACACAAATTATATAGAGGTGTAGGTTGGATGAAACGTTACGTAGAACAAGTAATTCGTTACTATCAAGATATCTCAGAAACTAAATTTGGTGTTGTTCGCACAACTGCTATTTATGGACCCCATGATGCATTCAACGAAAACGGACATGCTATCCCTCAGTTAATTATGAAAGCAGATAGTGGAATGAATCCATTTGAAGTTTGGGGTGATGGTTCTCAAATGCGTGATTTTATTTATGTAGATGATGTTGTAGATGCTGTAATGCATGTTGTTGAAAAAGCACCTACAGGCCGCCCTTATAATGCTTCAACAGGTAAAGGCACTACAGTAACTGAGTTGGTAGAAACCATTACTAGCATTTATGGTTACGAACCCCAATTTGATTATGATGTCACTAAACCTACTATGATTCCTATTCGTTTGGTTGATGTATCAAGAATTAAGGATGAATTAGGTTGGGAAGCTAAAACCTCACTTCGTGAAGGATTAGAAAAAACTATTGAATGGTATAAAAATAATAAATAATGGCAAATGCTTTTATTACAGGTATAACAGGTATGGTCGGTTCACATTTGACCGACTTCCTGTTAGCCAATACAGATTGGAAAATTTATGGTTTAGCTCGTTGGAATGATTCATTAGATAACATTGAACATTTAGCAAATGAAATTAATAAAAAAGATCGTGTTGAAATTATCTATGGTGATTTAAATGATCTAGCGTCATTGATTACTGCTATAGATAAAGCTAAACCTAATTATATATTTCATTTAGCAGCACAATCTTATCCACAAACTAGTTTTGATGCGCCTATTGAAACGCTCCAAACCAATATACTGGGAACCGCTAATTTATTAGAGGCATTGCGTAAATCCCCATATAAAAACGCTATAACACACGTCTGTGCATCAAGTGAGGTATTTGGTAGAGTATCAGCTGATAAACTTCCAATTAACGAGGAATGTTCATTCCACCCAGCTTCACCTTATGCTATATCTAAGGTTGGAACTGATTTAGTAGGTCGTTATTATGCTGAAGCATATGGAATGACTATTATGACTACTCGTATGTTTACTCATACTGGTCCTCGTAGAGGTGATGTATTTTCAGAATCAACATTTGCTAAACAAATTGCTATGATTGAAGCTGGTTTACAAGAACCTAAAATTTATGTAGGCAATTTAGAATCACTCAGAACATATGCTGACGTAAGAGATGCTGTTAAAGCATATTATATGTTAGTAACTAAGAATCCCCAATCCGGTGAATATTATAATATTGGTGGTCAGTATACTTGTAAAATCGCTGATATGCTTAATTATTTAATCAACCAATCAACAGTAGATAATATTGAAATCGTAACTGATCCTGAGCGTTTACGCCCTATTGATGCTGATTTACAAGTCCCAGACACTACTAAATTTGAAAACCATACTGGTTGGAAACCGGAGTATACATTTGAACAAACAATGAATGATTTACTTCAATACTGGAGAGACAGAGTAAATTCAGGACGTAAATTTTTAAGACGATGAAAATATTAGTTATAGGAGATAGTTGCACTGATGTTTTTAGATATGGTAAAGTAGAAAGAATTGCCCCTGAAGCACCTGTCCCTATTATTGTGCCTGAGCGTGAAACTAAAAATCCTGGAATGGCAGGTAATGTAGTAGCTAATTTAAAAGCATTAGGTGCTGAAGTAGATTTTGTTACTAATAAAACTGAAATTCGTAAAGTGAGATACGTTTGTTCTAAGTATAATCATTTACTTTTAAGAGTAGATGAAAATGATAAGTGTGAATCTATAGATGCTACTTTCCTCCCAGAAGAAGAGTATGATGCTATTGTAATTTCAGATTATTGTAAAGGATTTTTAAGTGAAGATGATATTGAATTTATTACTCAAAACTCTACTACTCCTATATTTTTAGATACTAAAAAAATATTAGGTAAATGGGCCCATAAAGTAGATTTTATTAAAATTAACTTCCATGAATATGAAAAAAACATTGAAGTTCTTTTAAATGATCCTATTCTACAAGATAAAACTATTGTAACTCGAGGTAAATATGGATGTGATTATCAAGGTAAAAATTACCCTACAGTAGATGTCCCTGTAAAAGATGTTTCTGGAGCAGGAGATACTTTTTTATCTGGACTAGTAGTTGAGTATGCTAAATCTAAAAATATAGATAAAGCTATTCAATTTGCTCAAGAATGCACAACTATAGTAATCCAAAAATCAGGAGTATCAACGATATGAAAACAGCAGCTATATTGTATAGCCGTAATGATGGCTACAAAGAAAATGATAGATCAGCTATTTGTATTAATTCAATGGTTGAAACATTTGATGAACTTTGGTATATTGATTGGAATTCACCTGAGGATAAAGGTTCATTACTATGGCAGATTGAAGATAAGTTAATTAAAAAAGGAAAAATTAAACATATTATAATCCCACCTTCAATTGCCTCCCAATTAACCCCATCAGATGCTAGTGTTGTAAATGGATTATACCCACCTAATATAGTATTTAGACGAACCGACGCTGATTGGATTGTAAATACTACTATTGACATTATTGCTCCTAAAAAAGAATTATTTGATAATTTTCTTAAAACAGCTAACCCAAATACATTCTATACTTTATCAAGAAGAGATATTGAGTATCAAAATATGATTAATTTTGGTGTAGACAAATGGAAAGAGTATAGGGATATTTTAGATCAAACTACCCAAGAAAGACGTTTTTATGCTAAAGTAACTCCTAATGATAATTACAGTTTAATTAATTGTTGTGGTGATTTCCAGTTAGCATCTCGTAATGTTTGGAATACTATTAAAGGATATGAAGAACAAATGTATTATGCCTGCTACCCAGATACTAATGTTCAGAAAAAAGCTGTTTTAAATGGGTTTGGTTTAGAAGCAGTTTATGATATTCCTTTATATCATATGTCTCATACTGGAATGGGGAATGATGGTTCATCACCTTCAAAACAAAAATATAATGATCCTTGGGAATGGATAGAATATTTTCAAGAAAGTAAAAACCTTGATAATTGGGGACTTTTAGACACTGAAATTGAATATGAAGTTATTTAATATTATTTGGTTACCTTAATTTTTGTTTGTATATTTAGCAAAAAGGAAAAAGTATGACAAAGTATTATTTTTACTCTCGTAGAGATCAATCCCAAGAAGCAATTGATTCAGTAAGAGCATTTTCAAGAATGCAAGCAGCTAAGTATTTTGCTAGTCGTAAACAAATGGACTTGAAAACTTTTCTTTCAATGTTTGCTATATCGAAATGATTGGTAATGAAAATATTTGGAAACAATTACAAGAAATTGTAGGTGCTGAGATAAAAATATCTGAATCTCCTAAGTCAATAGAACAAAGAGAAAAAGAATTATTTATTGAATTACTAGATACTATAGAAATAGCTTGGAAACAAGAACACGAATTATATGAAAACTACGGAGTTGATCTTCAAGGATTTTCACAATACTTATATCATGCTATTGAGACGCTTATAATGCTTAAATATGGAGCATATAGAGCTGAAATTTTTTGGTGGTATGTTTTAGAAAGATTCGACGCTGAAGGTAATTTATTAGGTCTAGAAGACGAAGATGGTAAAGTATACTACTTTAAAAATCATAAACAATTCTATAATTTTTTCAAAAAACTAAAATAAAGGTCATGATTGATTTATCTATTGAAACTATGAGTAAACTTTGTCTTGGATGTGGTAATGAAATTCCTCCTAAACGTGTAGAAATTTTACCAAATACTAAATTTTGTGTTTCTTGTGCTGAAGGTAAGGTAGGAAAAAAACGTGGTGTATCTTATCAAGGTGGAACCGGAGAAGATACTTACACTAATACTGTTATTATGGAAGAACAGGATTACATCAATTATGTAATTCATGAATCTGTAAATAGTTCTAAGAAAAAAGTTAACAAAGCTGAATTTTTAGATTTTGATACTGAAGATTCTAAATTTGATAACTTAAAGTTTGACGATTCCGAAGAATAATGCCCGAACCAAAACCACTTAGCAAAGAAGATATCTTGCGAGCAATGAACGTGACTATGTCTAACAAGGCAGCAGCACGTTATTTACATGTAAGTTATATTCATTACAAAAAGTGGGCTAAGATTTATGATGCAACTGAAGAGGGCTACCCAAATTTATTCGAGCAACATAAAAACCAAGCTGGTAAAGGTATTCCTAAGTTCTTAAGAGCAGATGGCCCCGAACCCGCATTATTAGATATTATTGAAGGTAGAGTAGACGCATCATCATTCAGTCCTGATAAACTAAAATACAGACTTATTACAGAAGGTTATTTAGCCGAGGAATGTTCTGTATGTAAATTTCATGAACGTAGGGTAAATGATTATAAAATACCACTACTACTCAACTTTAAAGATAACAATAAGAAAAATTGGAACAAGGATAATATTGAATTGCTTTGTTACAACCACTATTTTCTACAAGTGGGAGATATATTTAGCGATAAACAGATTAAGGGAATTGAAGACCATGTTCCAACCTATCAAAGCGATGTAGCTTGGGAGTTAGATGACTACCAGCGTAAACGTTTAGAACAATTAGGTTTAATGGATAAAGATAATAGTGACGACCCTTATAGCTTAGTATCTCGAAAATGAAACAGCGTAAGAAAAATCCAATTGATAGAAAGAAACGTAAGCATGATAAGCTAGTAAACGACTATGCTAATCAAAAATCAAAACATCTTGAAAATCTAGCTACAAAAATGTTGGATGAGCAAGAAAAGCTTAGTAAATTACGTGACAAGAAAACAGATGGTAAATTCTTAGACCTATTCTAATGGTAAAAAAGATTGTAGTTAAAAACCAAGAGGAGTTTGAAACAATGCTCCAAAACAAAGATATTAAAATATCTAAGGCTATTGTTGAAACTGCTTTAGCTAATCTAAATAGTAAAAAACGTTTTATTCCAATTTTAGAAATCCATGTTCAAGATGAAGGTAACATCTTTGATATTACTTTAGATAGACGAGACATGATTACAACACTCAAACAAAATCTAGAAATACATGAGTTACATGAAGAATATGAAGGTTGTGCTCGCATCGCTGCTGCGATTAAGTCACTTGAAAGTCGAATCTAAAACTTCATCTATGCTTTACAAATATAACAAACACGAACTCAAATTCGAACCAGTAATCAAACTAAAATACTTTCGATGGGTTGTAGTGATGTTAGTATTGATGTCATTTGTATCAATCAATACTATGGAAATAAAAGATTATGAACGTATCCTAGAAATTAATATAAATGGTGAACGTGAGTTTAGTGAAGAAAAACTTGTTCGTAAACTAAAAGAACTTAATATAAAATATCCTCATATTGTTTTAGCTCAAGCTAAATTAGAATCGAATAACTACTCTTCTCGTATATTTATTGAAAATAATAATTTGTTTGGTATGAAGGAAGCCCGTGTGCGAGTAAATCTAGCTAAAGGCACCCAACACAAACATGCTTATTATAATACTTGGCAGGAAAGTGTTTTGGATTATGCGTTTTGGATGTCTACATATGGTTCTAAATGCAAAACAGAGCAGCAATACTATAATTTGCTAAACGGCTATGCTGAAGATACAAATTATCAGGCTAAGTTGAAGAACATCATTAGTAAAAACAACCTAAAAGAATTATTCAACTAAATGGCTAAAATCATCTCAGGGGGTAAAAAAGCAGATTCTACCAAA
>Ga0208644_1004392_pt1 | contig 10662 bp, 7 predicted proteins | sample VirMetDEL_Nov_18_FD_184517 | JGI IMG/M metagenome (GOLD analysis project Ga0208644, IMG submission 184517) | Aqueous microbial communities from the Delaware River and Bay under freshwater to marine salinity gradient to study organic matter... | ecosystem: Environmental > Aquatic > Marine >... | reverse complement strand
GATACACCTGAAGAAGGCGTAGAGATACCTTTAGCTTTCTTTAAGGGTACAGCAAGAGACTTAGAGGGTAGGTATAAAACCACAGGTATGCAGTTAGCTAAGCTAAATAAAAATAGAGGTGATTCTAATATTAAGGTTGCTGCTGTAGAGGAAGATACCACAGTAGATGACTTAATAGCAGAACTAGAAATGTCTATGAAACCTATGCTCAGACCTAGAGCTAGACCTAAGAGTGCTGAAGAAATACAAACTATAAGAGCAGAACAAGCCGGTTATACAAAGCTTGATACTGTAAAAGATATACAGCAAGCATTAAATGTTGCAGGTATAGAGGTAGGTGGTAAGCCCCTTGTAGTAGATGGTATAAAAGGACGTAATACAATAGCTGCAATTAAAGCTTTTCAAAAAAGAGAAGGCCTAAAGGTTGACGGTATTGTAGGTAAAAATACAAAAGCAGCTTTGTATAGAGTAATGCCTAAGCCTGAAATAAAAGAAGAAGAACTACAGCCTAGCATATATGATAAGCCAGCACAAGTAGGTCCAGATCAAATGCAGGTTGGGTTTCAAGATCCTTCTATAGTTGACCCTACTACAGGTAGACCTTATACACCTGAAGGGCTAATGCGTAGGGAGCAATATTTAAATAAAGAAGAGTACCCAACAAAAGAAAGAGAAAGAGTAGAAGATGCAAAAGTAGCCTCCCTTATTGATAGCATCCCTGTTCCTGAAAGCGTTAAAAAAGATCTTGAATCTGTAAATCAGGTAACTAAAGCAGTCCTGTCTCCTGTAGGTAGAAACTTTATGAACGATATGTTGTTTGGTGGAGGAGAGTTATCACAAACGTTTGCTCTAGCTTTATCGCCTGTAACAAAAGTTCCTTTAATGAATTTAGGTAGACAAAAACCAGCAGGGGCAGAAGTTTTTTCACAGGATGCTCTAGACCTTATGAGAAAATTAGTTCTTGATAAAGGTATTATAGATAAGGGGTCTGTTAGCATAGGTAAAGAGGTGTACGGAAAAGGGGGATTAAGTGTAAAACAAACAGGCGGTTCCTCTGGAAAAGAAATAATAAAAGCATTAGCAGAGGGTAGTGATCCAATCAATGAAGTTAAGTTGATGCTTGGACAGTTTAACGCCAAGATAGATAATAACGGTGACATTATTATTACGGATCAGTTTAATTTTAACGAGATTATTAATCCTATTGATGGTAAAAAGTATACCCCCGAACAATATGAAAAAGCTATAAAAGAGGGTAAGTTTACTCAAGCAGAAGTTTTAACTAAAGTACTTGCGCCTTTAAGTGGTGGATTAGGTAACCTAGATTACGAAATAATACGAGCCTTAGGATTTGTATTAGGCTCTAGAAGTTATGCAGACAAAGACAGAGCACAAGGAAGACGCTTTGAGATTAATTTAGGTCCAGCCGTTACACGTCCAAAAGCAAGGCCAAACAGTTAATGCTAGGACTCCCACTCGAACTCATAACCATGCTCTTCTCCACCCTGCTAGGCGGCTTCATGTCTATCTGGGGTCAGAGCATGAAGAACAAACAAGAGCAAAACAAGATGATGCTTGCCAATGCTAGGTTCTCTGCAGAGCAAGTTAATACAGCTAGAGATGCAGGTAAGACAGACAAACACTTTGCTTGGACTAGACGCATCATAGCTTTATCTGCAGTATTCAGCATTATTGTCTTGCCAAAGCTAGTCGCAGTGTGGTATCCTGAGGTAGGTGTTTACGTAGGCTACACTGAAGCGACAGGTGGTTTGTGGAACTGGTTGTTTGGACCTGATGAAGCAATCAAGTGGAAGGTAGCACAAGGCTTTGTAATAACGCCTCTAGACACACACATAGTATCAGCAATCGTAGGTCTGTACTTTGGTGCAGGGTTTACTAAGTAGGAAAATAAAATGGCAGTATTAGAGTATAGCAAACCTATTCCTGGCGGGTCTTTGACATCACATAAACCGGGTGAACGACAGTGGGAAAGACCTCCTGAGATAGCTTCTGTAGAAGAGGCTCTCAAGTATTACATGGAGCGTCTATCTGATGAAGAGATTATTGATGACTTCATGGTAGCTATAGAATCTGGTATTGCTATTGTACCTATGGTAAAGGCTTTGTACCTTTCTAATGTTATGCGTGGTATACACAGCTTAGATGTTGGCATCTTGATTGCACCTGCTTTGTCTGAGTACTTTGCTGCTGTTGCACGTAGCTATGAGATAGACTACAAGATGTCCAACAAAGATTACAAGAAGGAGAAACGAGAGAAAGAAGAAGCTAAGATTGCTATGCTACTACAGGCTGCTGTACGTGAAGCTAAGACACAGGATGAAGGTACATCTATGTTGCAATCTATGGCTGATTACCTTATCTCAGAACAAGCGGGTGAGCCTATGGCAGAGGAACAACCACCTGAACCTGAAGAGCTACAACAAATAGATGAACCTGCAGAAGAGCCAATGCCACCTGAGGGTGCAGGTCTTATGGCGAGAGGTGCGTAACTATGGCGTTTAACTTTAAAGCATTCGCTACAGCGTTTATGGATGACCAAGCAAAGCAAATCCAAAAGCGTATACAAGATGCAGAGGACTATGAAGATCAGCAGCGTGAACAGGCTGAACGTAATAAATCTATAATAGGTAAACGTAGAGCGCTAGTCAATCTGGCTAAGACAGAAATAAATATGCTTAGAAGGCTTGGCGCAAAAGACAAGCATATCAATGCCGCCATTGCAGCAGGTCCAAAAGTTTTGTTTGAGTTTTCACAAGCTCTACAAAAGGAAGCACAGAAGAGGCCCAGCGCTGGGGGATCTTACACGTTTAGTGAGAGTGAGTTAGATGCTTTTATTGATATGCCAGAAGAGTTTGCTGCAGCGTCAATGACTCCTGAAGAGCACTATGCTAACTCTATTGGTCTAGCATCTCCATCACTAGGAGGCTATGAAGCTAAGGGGCAAGGCTTTCTAAAAACGGCTCTAGGTATGGGTCTTAAAGACGCAGCTAGAGCTAGGATGGATAGAGATCCTTACTTTGAAGGGTATTCTATTATGGATATAAATGAGATAGCTAGACAGGAAGCATACGAAAGTATGGACCCAGGTACGTATTTCTCATTTAGACCTTCCGCAAATTATGATCCTACAGTAATAGGCCCAGCATTTAGAGATGCCTTTGAATCTGCAGATAAACTACCTGATGCATTAGAAACATCTCTTAGAGCACGGTATAAGGGTCAAGAGCTAGACGATGCAATAAAGGCTGAAGTACTTAAAAGAAAGCTAGGTGTTGTAGATCAATACGCTAAAAAATTCCAGCTACAGTTTCTAGAAGATACCTCTATTGATGTACGAGGTGAGATAGGAGACACCTTATACTATGCCATGCTAGACGATTATAAGTCCTCAGAAGAACTAGAGAAACTTATAGTTAAAAACCTGATAAAAATGGATGGTGTAAACGTAGGAACTACTATTAGAGTACCCTATAATAAAGAAGGTGAAGAGTTTAAAGGTGAGGTAATTGAGATCGTACTAGGTGAAAACAATACCGTCCTTAGTATGACAGAAAACGGACGTGATATTGATGAATCACAATACGATGAGTATATAGTTGGTTTAGCTACTGCAGGAAGATTAGATCCTAGTGCATTTACTATAGGTGATACAGGCAAAACTCCTAGTGAGTTACAGCCTAGACCATTTGATCCTGAGGAAGAAATGTTCTTCGTAGATCCTTATGATAAATATTCTGACACTGAAGAGTTTCCTGAAACCCCTATAGAAGGTTACGATGAAAAGGTACATTATGTAAAAGACGTAGAGGTTCGAGGAGGGGATACTAGAAAAGCAATAGTAGTAGGTGTACCACCAAGACCACAGTCAGGTTTGTTTTCTGAGTTCAGGCGTCCAGGCATGGATGGTCAAGAAAAAGAAGACATTCTTTCTGGTAAGATACCTGTACCTAGAGACTTAAAGCCTAGCCAGTGGGATGAACTGTTTGGCGAAACACATAACCGTGATGGCTCACCTAAAGATAGATACAATCCTGATGGCTCACCTAAAGTAAGTGAAGCACCTAAAGAAAGTGTTGACAAACCTGCTGAATCTGGTATACTAGACCTCCGAAATTATAAAACTGTGGAGGAAAAAGATGAAGCGTTTGATGCTCTTCCTATTGGTGGTCTTTATTATGATGATGATGGAAGTGGCCCCTTCCCAAAAGGTAGAGAAAGAAATGGGTAACTATTCACAGTACGCTAAAAAAGAAACTACAGGAAATTATGCAAAATATGCTGCTGTTCCAGATAGCAATATAGAAACACCGTCCATTGTACAAAAACCTCAGAATGTATCTAATGTAGCTTACACACTTGTGTCTGACAATATTGGTGCAGACCAATCAATGTGGAATATATACAGAGAAAAGATTGCTGATATAGAATCTGGCGGGGATTACTCTGTAAAAGGTGGGTATAAAAATCACTACGATGGTAGATACCAAATGGGCGAGGCTGCTAAAACAGATGCATCTACTCTATTAGGCTATTCCCTTGGACACGATGCTAAATCAAGAGAAGCTTTTAGAAATGATAGGACAAAACAAGAAGAAGCATTTGCTGCCTTTACTGTAAAAAACCATGATTATCTTATGGCTAAATCTAAAAAGTATAGAAGCCTTTCTCTAGAAGATAAACTATCTGCCTTGGCTTATGCTCACAACCAAGGTTGGTCTGGTGCAAATAGCTGGTTAAAAAGTGGTAAGGTAGGTAGTGACGCCTTTGGTACTAAAGGCACTAGATATTCTAACGCTATTAAGGAAGCACTTAAATGACAAGTATACTTGAAAGAAGAGGTATCGCTTTCGATAAGGTTCCAACTCAAAGCATAAAGCCTAGAGATTATAATAGGCTGTCTAACGAAGAAGAGGTCTTTGAGAGTCCTATTCCTGAAGGGCAAAAGCTAAAGAAAAAAGATCTTTACAGATATGAAAACTTGAATACTATTCGTAACTATATGTCGGCAAACAAAGGCGCTGACTATATGGATATGGATGATGAAACATTAGTAGAAAACTTTGTAGATCACATGAGATACTTCAACACTAATACCTTGAGTACTGCTGGTGAGGTGCGCTTTATAAGTAAAGCAGATGATCAAACAAAAGCTATGGCTGCTGAAGCTTATAACTTGTATGATAGCTTAGGAAATGTTTTTGTTAATGATGGTTTTTATGGTGCAGTGGATGGCGTAAAGGATTATGTATTTGCTGCAATTAAAGATCCTACAAACTACATAGGTGCATTCACTGGTGGTTTAGGTAAGGCAGCAGCACTAGGTGTAACTCAAACAGGTAAGCTGGCTTTAAGAAAAGCTGCAAGTGAGGCAGCTAAACGTGCTGCACAAAGCGGTGCTACTAAACAGGCAGCAGAAAACGCTGGCATTGAAGCTGGTACACTCATGGCTCAGAAGATGATTGCTAAAAGTGTATCAGGAAAAGAAGTGGCTATGGCTGCACGTAAAGCTGCAAAGAAAGCAAAGGCACAAGTAAGACTACAAGCTGCCCGTGATGCTGCTACTCAGATAGGCAGGGAAGAGATAGCTAAAGCTGGTAAGAGAGCAGTAATACAAACTACAGCTATTGATGCTCTCATAGCGGGTGTACAAGATAACGCCATCCAAAACATTTACTTAGATGTAGGCGCTCAAGAAGATTACAGTGTAGCTCAGACAGGTTTATCTTTAGCGCTGGGTGGTGTAGGCGGTGGACTGCATTATACCTTTGGTAAGTTTGAGGGAACTTCAGGCTTAGCAGATGCAGTACGGGAAGCAGAGGTAGCAGGACGTGCAGACAAAGCATCAGAGCTAGTAGATAGAACTAAGATAAACGCTCTTGATAAAGAGATAGAAGCAGCGCAAGCTATGCCAGCGACAACTAAAGGTCAGAAGGTAATAAAGACTAGAAAAATAAATCAGCTTAAAGCAGAGAAAAGAAAAATAAAAAGAGAGACTATAGGTAAGCCTCTACTGCCTGATATTAAAGACCAAGAACGTGCAGTCAAAGCTATCAAAGATGGCATTAAAACATGGGATGAAAAAGTAAAGTCAGGTAAGTATTTGCAGGAAGGATACACAGCAGAAGAAATACATGAAGAAGCTGTAGCTATTCCTGAAATCTTATTAAAGCAAATAATGCTAGGTGATGGTAATAAGGGTGGTGTTGCTGCTATCTTTAGGGATAAAGGCATTAAGATACGCAGAGATACTAAAGTTTCTGACGTTATGACAAATCTGATTAGGTTTATGCCAGAGGATGATCTACAAGAAATATCAGGTTTGTTTAGAGAACGTGTAGGCTTAACATTAGGTGAAGCGTCTGACTTGGGTATAGAGATTGGTGAGATTATTGCAGCAGATATATCAAAGGCAGGAAAAAAACTAGCAGTTATGTCTCAAGTAAGGCGCACCATAGACGGTGGTGTGGTAGCTGGAAACGAAATACTTAAAGAAGCTTTAAATGGTAAAGAACTTCGTGATACGTTACAGTCTGAGTTTATAAAAGCAGAAAGCGCTAAGCCTTTTGCGTATGGACAGAACGTGTGGAAGCGTATGCTGGTTTCATCCCCAGCTACTACATCAGCAAACGTCATGGGCTTTGGGCAGTTCTTTAGTGGTCAGCTTGTCGCTGATACTTTTTCATCTGGCCTTCTTATGGTAGGTGCTGCAGCTAAGTATGGTTTAGGTGACTTTGATGGTGCAGCAAAACTTACTAGACAAGCTAAAGTATATACAACTATACAAGCACAAAAGATGAAAAACTTTGTAGATCCTTTTACAACTCACGACTCTTACATGAAGATTATGAAAGAGATCAAGGATGAAACAGGCAATACAGATGTACAAAATCTTTTATTTGAAACTGTAGCTGGGGGTGTAGAGCGTAACGCTAAACGTTATGGGATTGATCCAAGTAATCCAGTATATAAAAACGTAGAGAATATTGTAAATGCTTCTATGAATATTACAGGAGTTCGTATACAAGACACCTTTACTAAATCACAGATGTTTATGCTTGAGTTAGATAAATACCTGCAGCTAAAAAAAGAGGTGTCTTTAAAAACAGTTCTGAAAGAAGGCAGACTAGAAGAAATAGATGATGATGTAATTGGTGCTGCTATTGATACAACCCTGCGATCTGTTTTCTCTAAAGACTATACAACAAAAGATTATGGCTTCTTTGGAGAAGTAGCTAAAAAAGTAGAACAGTTTTCAAATATGCCTGGTATTGGAACCATAATACCGTTTGGTAGATTTATGAACAACGTTGTAGCTACTGCATATCAATGGGGTCCAGTATCTTTCTTACCTGCTGCAGCAAGCCTAGCTAAAAAGCAAGATTTATCTTCCGTTGAAGCTATGTCTCGTTCATTAGTTGGTACAGTAGGTTTGTTAATGGCTGCTCGTTATTCAGAACAACAAGAGAAACAAGGCTTAGCTTTCAATGAGATTAAAACAAGTGATGGTAGTATAGTTGATGTACGTAATGTGTTTCCTCTGTCTGCTTTCTTAGCTATGGGTAGAGCAATAAACTTAACAATGTTTAAAAACGAACCAATGCCCAAAGAGCTTATACAAGAAGTAGGAAACCAGCTTGCCATTGGTCAAGTTGCAAGGGATGCACAGTTTGCAAATGATATGTACAACATTCTAGATGTGATGTTTAACGCAGAAGGTGGGGGTAGAGTTAGAGCACTAGAAGCATTCTATAAATCTACAGGAAATATAGCGGCTGGATTTACTAGACCACTTGATGCAGTAAACAGAATGGTAGGCTTCTTGACTGAAACAGACGTAGCCAAAGATGTCAGACAGGCTAGGGGTGGCAGGGTCTTTACTCAGAGTGCAACTAAGTATTTTGATAACTTGATAGAAGTACTAATTGGAGAGACAGATAACATCACTGGAGAACGACTAAGAATAGCTACTCGTGAAGGCGATGTATATGATGCTAACCCTCTATCTAGAATACTAGGTATCACTGTTAAGCAAGGTAGAACAGCAGCAGAGAAAGTATATTCTTTATCTGAGCTTCAGACTTGGACAGCAGACCAACGTGGTAAGATACCTATGTATGATAGGATCTTTAATGAATCTCTTGCGCCTCTCTTAGAGCCTAGAATGAATGCTCTTCTGAAAGATGAACGCTTTATGAAAGGCACAAACTTACAGAAAGGCGAAAGTCTTTTACAGTATCGTAGAAGTAGAGTTAAAGAAGAACTACGTAAGGCCAGAGAAAGAACAAGGGAAATGCTGGATACCTACGAAAGTCCAGGATATATGGAAAGACTGCGTTACAAAGCATACTCAAAAGGTACAAAGGAACAACAAAGAGAAGCAATGAAGTATATGGAACGTAATGGTGTGTCTGCAAATGACGTGCGAGACTTTAACTTTAGAGAATTAAATATGTATAACTCTTACATAGATCACTTAAACTACCTTAAAAAAGGTGGGTAATAAAAAGAGGGGGCCGCTAAGCCCCCTTATTTTTTAGCTGATGTAGAAACCTTTCGAGTATCTCTATCAACTCTTTTCGTATTTTATCTGGATCAGCTTCTTTGTTTCTCTGATCTAAGAATCTCTTTGCCTCCTGTTCTAACTTACTGTTAGACATTAGAGGGTAGAGCTACACAAAAGGTCATAGCGTATGCATCATCACTAGGCCTTGTGTTAGTCAGTAGTTTCTTTACCTCTTCAGCAGAAGCCTTGCATTGATCATAGTTATCATACATGATAGGCTGGCTTTGAGCATAATGCAATCCGTTGTTAAACATTATAAAGATCAGTATCCATTTCATAGAACCGACTTTACAACTTCAATACCTTGTGTAAACACAGGTACTATGATCTCTTGCAAGATGCCAATAGCAACACCTGCACCTGCAAACAATGATACGATTTCAAACATGTAGTTCTCCTTTATGTTAAGTCTACGATTTCACATACATCACCAGAGCAAGCCATTGTTTGCATTGCTACAGTGTTGTCCTCTTGTTCATACTCAGAAAGCTTAGACCAATCTATCTTCTCTGGCATAGAACTTAATAGTAACTCATAATCTTCCTTAGTGCAATCCTGATATGGAGCTTGCTGATAAGTATGATCAGAGTGTGGTAAGAATGATACACCTGACATTTCATCAAAGTGTTCATATACAAATGCACCTACAGCCATCCACTCAGAGTCACGCACTGAGATTGTCACACTAGGTTTGTGCTCACACCAGTGTCGCTGGTAGGTAAGCCACATCTCAAGTTGTTCAATGGCTGTCATGTCGTTACGTGTAACTGCACCTGCAGGTGATTTAACAGGGAAGCTAAACACTGTAGTCGTGTCACCCTTGAACACACACGGTTCGTTAGGGATACCCTGATCAATCATAAATTTAGTTAAGGGGTCTTTATTATCCCCACGTACAGTACGGATATAATATGGAGAGTGACGAGCATGGATGCCACTTGCGGAGTCAACCAACTGCGAGACTGTTCCTGATGGTTTAACGCAGCTAATCGCAGTAGAGGGCGGTATGTCAAGACGACTAGCAAGTTCAGCATTAGTAGAAATGGCGACATTCTTTAGGTGCTCCAATGTTTTATCTAGGCCTTTGTTCTTGTGTGTCATAAGGCGGTTGTCCATGATACCTGTTAAGGACACTCCCAACAGTCTTTCCTCTTCTGTATTATTCTGCCACACTTTCCGCAGGTAGGGGAACTTAGTGTATGAGGATTGTATAGTTCCCAATATTGTTGCCATACGGACTTTTCGCTCAAGATCTTCGATAGTATCTGTAGCCCTGACCACAACTTCTGTAAGATTACAAAACTGATACGGACGCAAGATGATCTCACTACACGGGTTAGTTCCAAAGTCATAGTTAGGATCTCGCCTATCATTCTTTGCAGCTTGTTTCTTGGATGCTTCACGATTAAATATACCTCTCTCTCCTGACTTACTCTCAACTAAGGCAAGCCACTCACGCATAAACGTTTCCATGTTTGGCTTCTCAGTGTAAGCTACAGAGTTATTAGCTAAGGCACGGTGCGCTGTAGTTTCCCACCACTGTCCTGACTTAGCGTGACGCATACGGTCATCACTAAGGTTAGACAGAGAGATCATAGCACTACGGCGTACACCACCAACGACTACGATCTGACCAATGAAACACATTAGGTCATGGCACTCTACGCTAGACAGCTTACGCCCTTGTGCATTCTTGAATGTTTGTATTGTAAAGTTAAACAGTTCAACTAAAGGCGCTGGGCCACTGGCTCTACCGCCAAACGTTTTAAGTCTTGCACCTGCAGGACGTACCTTAGAGACATCCCATTGAGGAATCTCACCAGCCCACAGGAGTGCCAACAATTGTCTATACGCCTTAGCCCATCCCTCCTTACTGTCCTTGACAACGATAGTGGTATCGCTCTGGAAGAGAGTAGGGATTTCAGGGAGCTTACTGATGTACTGCCTCTCGACACTGAAGCCAACACCAGTACCACAAAGCAAGATGAACATAGCCTCATCGAAGGACTTAGGGTCATCTACGGGTAGGTAACTACAATTGTACCCTGCTGTGTTGTCACGCTCTAAGGCTGGACCTG
>Ga0208644_1004391_pt1 | contig 10663 bp, 27 predicted proteins | sample VirMetDEL_Nov_18_FD_184517 | JGI IMG/M metagenome (GOLD analysis project Ga0208644, IMG submission 184517) | Aqueous microbial communities from the Delaware River and Bay under freshwater to marine salinity gradient to study organic matter... | ecosystem: Environmental > Aquatic > Marine >... | reverse complement strand
TATGAATTAAAATAAATTCCGGAATAAGTTTGTTTAAATAAGTGTATGTAACTAACTGATTATTAACCCCTCTTTATATCCTTACCTAATTATCTTACTGTATTTTACTATACTAGTATAGTATAGTTAAGGATTTTATATAGCTAACTTGTTACTTAACCCTTAATACATTTAACTATGCAAAGAGCTACTTACTTCCTATATGGAGTTCTATTCTCTCTTACAGTATATACTGTGTTTTACTCTATAGGAAAGACAGAGAGAAAGGCTCCGGTCAAAGGTATAGACCGAGAATATTATTTAGAAGTTTCCCAAGATAGTATTTGGGTTGAATCTAGACAAGGCAGAATATACAGCGGTAAGTATTCTGATTTAGACAGTCTTATTACTGCAGACAATTTGTAATTTATTAACCTTTAAAATCTGAAGTTATGATTTTCAAAACTCTGATTGAAATGTATCAAGGTAAACTATCCCTTGTACAGTATGTTAAATACTCTAATGGTAAAACTGTTAAGCGAGTATTAGATAGTAATGGTCTCCCGGTTGCTATAATAGAATAGCTTCCGGGAAATTATATACTCTCATCCAATTGCAGGTATATACAATCAGTTATGCTGAAAGTATGAATATAAATCGAAGATAGTAGCACATGAAGTATAGTAGTGGGTACAGGCTATCAGATTATATTGCAAGGTGATATAATCATTCAAGGGTTGCAACCTTGTGAGAGTACGCAAAGGGATTTTATACAGTGTCTTTTATTCCCTTAACTGTTTAACCAACAGATTCAAAGACAAGTTTAGTATTATAATTGGGATATAACTGTGGTGGTTATATGGATATTATGAGAAAACTTCAATGGCTGTAACAGTTAGCCCTGATAGGATTGGTTTCTTATCAGGGCACCAATAGAAAGGCAGTGATATTCTGCGTATACCTGAGCATGTAGACAAACTGCTCTTATTAATGCACCATTCCTGATTCCCAAGGTCAGGCAGTTGTAATGTGTAATGTATTAAGCCAAGTCATGCTTGTATTGAACATTGTGTTCCACATTAACAAGGTAATACCTTGAGTCTTTACCATTACAACTGAGTGCAGAGGGATAATCAACTTATAGAAACTTTATTTATCAACTTAAAAATATAATTAGAATGGAAACAACAGTATTAAATTATTGCAGATGGATTGTCTTTGATAACAATGTAGTTAAATACAATGTAGGTGAAGATATACATCAAGGTTGGTATGTTAATGAATATGGTTATTGGAAATATAAAATGTTTTATACTTATCAAGTAAAACAAGGTGTTTCCGGTGATTGTACTGTATTAGGGCATACTAATGAAGACTATACACTTTCTTACTTAAGGAAGTTTATGCCTTCTGTTTATCAGTAACCTTTGTGAGTCCTGAGTAGGACAATAAACTGCTCATTTTATCAACTTAGAACTAAACTTAAAGCTAAATTTATGAAGAAAGTATACATTGTTTTTTGGACATTCATACATGATACAGATGATGATTATTGTCAACCTGAAACTAGTATAGTTGGTGTTTATAGCACTGAAGAACTTGCTAAGCAAAAAATTGCTGATATAGTAGAGTCTACTACAGAAGAAGAAATTCTTAGTTATGAAGACTATACATCACAGTGTATTGATAATGGTTATATAAGTACTGATCCTGAATTAGACTATTGTAACTATTTACATGTTATGCGAGACACTACTAGTAGTAGCTATCATTATGATGAGGTACCAGTGTTAGAACAAATAGGGGAGTAATTCCCCTTCTTTAATTTATTTATTCACTTAAAACTAAACTTATGACATTTGAAGATTTACAATTTGAAGAAACAGATATGGGAATTGGTGCACATCATTTATTTGATAACCACTATGGTGTATCTGTAATTAAAGGTCTATACACTTATGGTGGAAGAGATGGTCTGTATGAATTAGCAGTAATCAGAATGACTCCTGATATGAAGTACTCTGAATTATGCTATGATACACCTATAACAAATGATGTTATGGGATATCTTACACCAGAAGAAGTTACGGATATAATGAAACAGGTCAGTGAGCTTAAATAACTCACTGATCTTGATTTAACAATTTAAAAATAAACTTATGAATAAAACTATCCCTTTTGGTTACCATTCATTTGGTAGTCACACTCTGATTAAACTTAACATGAACCTTACACCTGAAGATGCTATTGAACTTAGAAAAGAATATGATTTCAATGTCATGTACTGCAATAGTAAAAAGAATCCACATCTCTATAGAATAGAAGGTGTTATTTCATGGAATAACAGTCATGGAGAAAAATATCTTGGTTGGTTTGAAAAACTAAAAGTTTGCCGAATTAATGCTAAGATGCATAAACTTGCATGTCAGAAACAAGCACTATTAGATAGTGCATTAGGTATGGAAAATTATAGCCAGCCTGTTGATTTAGATTTACCCTTTTAAAATTTATGATTATGAAAACAATTGGAATTGTAGTATTATGGTTTGTATTTATTGGTGTACTAGCTAGTTTAGTTAGTTGTGCTAGCGGTCACCACTGTGACGCTTATGGTCAGACAAAGCAAGTGGAAACTAAAACTGTAAGCAAATGATTTACAGAAAACTTAAGAAACTAGAAGAGCAAAAGAGGGACATACAGTCCCTCATTATTGCTGCATACCAGTCAGGAGCAGATCCTGAAGTAGTTATGATTAGAGTATCTGATTTACAGACAGACTTAGAATCTGTCAATGACGAGATACAGATGGAAGAAACATTTGTAAGGCTTAAACAAGGTCTTGTATTCTTTGCTGCATCTGTCACATTATTAATTATTGTTACACTTTTTAAAAAATTATTATGATTAAGAACTTATTATTTGCATTATTGATTACATGTACAACTACCATTGCATTAGCTAATGATGGTATGTTCCGTGGTTATACTAAATCTGAAATAAGATTTATTAAAAACGTTGAAATGGTTCAACAAGAAAATATTACTAGCATCTCTAGACAAGGAGATAGCCATATATTGGTAGTTTTCCCAACTGCTAAGTATTTACTAAACACAGCTACAGGATTTGTATCAAATATGTGGATTCTTGCTGATGATGATATCACTTGGGAAGAAATGGGACCAGAATATTAATTATATTTGCGTGCACCTCTAATCGCAATAAACAGATAAAAGGTGTGATAGTCTGTTTAATATTGGTTCTGTAGCTCAGCTGGATAGAGCAACTGCCTTCTAAGCAGTAGGTCTTTGGTTCGAATCCAAACAGGATCACTATTTATTAATTAAACCAAACATTATGGATAACAGTAAATTTTACAGAAACATGATGATATCAGGAGCACTTATAGTGATTGCTCTTGCTATTGATCTTGCAATGACACCAGAACAAGTTAAGAAAATGCATTCAACAGTCAAACCTGTACCAAAGTACATTCCCAAAGTTGACTCCACATTTTCACAAGATGCATTAGTAGATTATGTTTACAGTTTAAATGTAAGATTTCCACATATTATATTAGCACAAGCACATTTAGAATCAGGTAAGTTTACTTCAAGGATATTTATAAAGAACAATAATTTGTTTGGTATGCGTCAAGCAAGATTAAGACCAACCACAAATAAAGGTTCTGTAAATGGATTTGCAAAGTATGACCATTGGCGTGATTCTGTCATAGATTATATTCTTTACTATGCAGTATATATGCACAAGTATAAAACAGAAGAGGCATATTATAACTATCTAGATAGAACATATGCTCAAAACCAAAACTATTCTAAGTTAATTAGAAAAATAGCTGAAAGCTACAAGAAACCGTAAGATAGTGTATTCCTGCGAATATGCTTTTCCTGACCAAATAACAGGGGGATTAAGTTCCCCCTTTTATTGTTAGCTATATATTGCATTATATTATTTTTCAGAAGCAATTGTACTTGATTTTATCACGTATTTTTACTACAGAATAAATAATGTTATATCAGTTACCAAACGGAAAAGTTGTGCATCTAAGCATAGAGGAATTTTTAGATCTTACAGATTTAGATATACAATTTTTAATGTCTATAGACTATGGTGAACATGTCATAGACCCTTTTACCGGTTCTGCTGTTGAGAAAAACACCAGAGAAAAACATATTGATATAGAATTTCTTCCAATAGAAGATTATGACCTTGATGATATACCATTAGATGATTTACCATTTGATGATATCATTGACTTAGGGGATCCACTGGATAACTAGTGTTGCTAATCGCGATATGCAATACTAACCACTTATCACTTAGCATGAGTAACTAATGATATAGTAAAATCTACTCAAAAAATCTATTTATTTATTTATTTATTAAAACCAAGAATTATGAATTCAACAGTTAAAGTTGTAGCTGATGCTACTACAGGTGCAGTAGTTAGAGTTTCTGAAACCAATCCAGAGTTTGCTTCTGTAAGATTAGAGCAAGTACGTACAGTAATTGGAAACAATAACTTTATTGAGCGTAAAACAGTTTCTACCTTATTGCAAGGTGCTACTGCTGACTTAACAGCAATGGGCTTTTATGCAGGTCAAGAGTTACCAGGTACTATTGTTATTGAAGAGTCTATGACTCCATTTAACAAAAAGAATCCTGAGCGGGATCTTAAAATTGCTGGTGAGACAGGAATTATCTGTAGTGTAGGTGGTCAGCCAATTTACCGAAGAGCGGTATTTTCTACTGCTACTAATGCAACAGATACACTTATTAAGCATGATAATGTAGAGCAATTGCGTTCTGCATATTCTCAAGCAAATAGTGCTGCTATCAAAAATGCAGCAGGACAAGACTTTAATATCTAAGATATAAGGTTGATAGGTATAGATGGGGCTGGGCAACTGGCCCCATTTATTTTATGATTATTTATTTATGAAACAAAAATGTATAAAATGGAAAAGTTAAAACAGCAGGTTAGAAATTATCAGTTAAATGCAGGCAAAACATACATGCAGTATGAATCAGATGGATACTCTCAGTATCAGAATTATTTATACAAGCGTGCTTTGTATGGCCTAAATGCGCTGACAAAAGAAGAGCTAGACACAATGTGTAGCAAAAAGAAACAAAGAATACTAAATGTATATAAGCGTGCTCAAAGAGTACTTAATGTTTTTAAACAACAAGTTACTAATCAGTATAGCAATTATATATTCCAAACTTTGTTCCCCAAAAGTCCATGGACAGAAGCTATGGTAGCTTATTCTGAGGTAGATGAAAAGTATACTAATACTTTAACTTTTAAAGATTTAAACATTGGAAAAAGTGATATTATCAGTATCTTTATGTCTGAAGGTATACTTCCTAAAAACTTTTTAAGTTTACAGGAAGCACCGGTCACTTTACCAAGATTAAAGAATGAAGCAAAAGCTTAAAGAATGTGACGGTTGTGGAAAAGAAACCGTTATATGGAAAAACCATGGGGGATTCAAGTATTGTAAATATTGTTGGAGTTGCCAAAATCCCAAGAATAAAGATAATATACAGAAACCAACTGATTATAAAATCCCCCAGGTTTCTTCTAAAAGGAAGAAAAAAGATGCAGAGTATCTCAAACTTAGACAAAGATATCTTACAGATTTTAGTCTATGTCAGATAGCAGTGAAGGGTTGTGATATTAATGCCACAGATGTACATCATACATATGCTGGTGCTAATAGAGATGCTTTTTATTTGGTACAGTCCACGTGGCTTGCCGTTTGTAGAAATTGTCATGATTGGGTTCATGCACATCCTAAAGAGTCTAGGGCTCTTGGCTATTTAAAATAACTTAAAAAAATATGATTATGAATCTGATTGGAAAAGAACTAAAAGTAAAATTAGCTAATGATTATTCAAAGTTTGCAATACTACCCACAAACAGAAGTATAGATAGCAAACATGTACAGAAAATGATAGCAAGTATCCGGAAAATGGGAGTATTAAGAGCAGTTATAACAACTACTACTAATATCATTGAAGGTGAGACTAAAACTTATGTTATTGATGGTCAGCATCTTGCTACAGCATTAGAAAGAGAAGGTCAGCCAATACCATACATTGATATTGCTATTGAGTCTGAAGAAGATTTAGTTGAGAAAATGGCCTATCTTAATAATTCAAGTAAGTCTTGGGATTTAATGAACTACATCAATGCATGGAAGATGATCCGCCCAGATTACATGAAGTTGTTTAAGTGGAAAAACATGTATGATATAGAAATAACTATGTTAGCTGCAATTGGTATTAATAATGCAGGAATTAAGTATAGTACTTCTAGTATTAAAACCGGTAATTTCCAAATTACTAATCCAAAAGCAGAAGAAATGTGTAAAGCATTTAATGATATCTTTTTGAAGATTGGTATGTCAGACAGAAGTGTTAAGTTTCAGTTTCTTGCAGCATTCTTGCAAGCATATGGAACATATAACCATACAAAGGTTATGTCTAATATTGAGAAACATATGAAGACAGTTAAACTATTGACTGATGGAGATTCTACTGGTACATACATTAGAACTAAAATCTTTAATTTACCAAAATGAGAATACTAACAATAGCAATTTTATTTCTATTGTTTAGCTGTGAAAGTACACCCACTGCCAATTATTATATAACTGATAACTATGGTTATAGATATTATACTGATAGTATAAAAGATAATGGTGATGGGTGTATTTTTTTTATATCTAAGCAAGGTTATACCAAGGGTATGAGAATTAAATTATGTGGATACGATTCAATTATTGAACATGGAAAGAGAACAAATACAAGATGAAGCTTTAAAAGCTACAGAGGGTAAACAGAAATGCACTATTGTGCTTGGTACAGGTGTAGGTAAAACTCTTGTAGGCTTAAAGCATATGGAGAAACATTATTCTCCATTACAAAGTATTCTGATTGTTGCTCCCAAACTGTCTATCATTAGTTCATGGAGATATGAAGCTGAGAAATTTGGATTAAGTAAAGTATTAGAAAATGCTACTTTCTCTACTTATCTCAGCTTAAATAAACATAATCCTAATGACTTTGATGCAGTTTATTTTGATGAAGTGCATAGTTTATTAGATAATCATAGACCATTTCTAAATAGTTTTACAGGGAGAGTGCTGGGTTTAACCGGCACTCCACCTAAACATAAGAACTCTGAGAAAGGTAGAATAGTATCTGAATATTGCCCAGTTGTCTTTACATTTAAGGCAGATGATGCAATAGAATCAGGTATTATTAATGACTATCAAATAATTGTGCATGAAGTTGATCTAAGTACAGAAAAGAACTATAAAGTAGAGACAAAGAACAAGTCATTTATGACTTCTGAAGCTCTGAATTATAATTACTGGGGTACAAGGATTGATACATCAGCGGGACAAACTCACATACTTAGAGTAATGAGAATGAAAGCTATGATGGAGTATCCAAGTAAAGAAAGATATGCTAAAGAACTATTAAAAAGTATTAATAGTAAGTGTATTGTATTTGCTAATACTCAAGATCAAGCAGATAGAATGTGTACACATAGTTATCATAGTAATAACCCTGATTCTGAGACAAATCTGCAGGATTTTAGGGCTGGTAATATTACAAAACTCTCATGTGTATTGCAATTAAATGAGGGTGTAAATATTCCAGGATTAAAACAGGGAATTATTATGCATGCATATGGGAATGAGCGTAAGGCTAGTCAAAGAATAGGAAGACTTTTGCGCTTAAACCCAGATGATAAAGCTATTGTACACATACTATGTTATATAGGAACTGTAGATGAAAAGTGGGTTAAAGAAGCTTTGGAGGATTTTGACCAGAGCAAGATAGTGTGGCGAAAATATAATCTATAATTAGTATATTATTATATGGAAGAAAGTTTAACACATAAGATTATTCTGCATAATGATGACAAGAATACATTTGCATATGTAATGGCTTGTCTTATAAGATTTTGTAAACACCATCCAACACAGGCAGAGCAGTGTGCTTTGCTTGTGCATGAGATGGGAAAGTGCACAGTAAAACATGGAGATTTTCTTACCATGTTGGAGATTTCAGAGAGTTTACGTAACTTAGACCTCAAAACAACAGTAGAGGAATATGCGGGCAATATGCATTGATGCTTCAAATAAACCAAGCAAAGTACCTGATAATGAGTGGGTTATAGAAGGTGAATTATATACTATCATAAGAGTAGTAAGAATGGGACTACAAGATAAAAAGTTTGGTGTGCTTCTCAAAGAAGTTAAATTATCATCAAACTCTTTTCCATATGAACTCTATGATGCAGAAAGATTTTTACCTATTGATTTATTATCAAAGACATTTGAAGAAACAGAAGAAACAGTTAAAGAAACTGACTTAGAACTAATTTAAATTTTATGGAAGAAAGGCATTGGATAATGCTGTATAACTTATTCATGTTGTACATCATGATTGGACAGGTGTGTGCTATGTATTTTTGGTATTTGTATGCACAAAGCCATGGATTTTTAGCATCACTATTTATTGGACCATGGGTTGGTGAATTTAAAGGGTTATTATTTCCATTTTTTATATGACTATGAAAGATGATGTACTAGCACTTTATAAAGTAGCAAACAAGGATATTGTAGATATTATTGAGGAATTTAATCTCACATCTACTACAAGAGAAAGAGGGACAGTATATAAAAGATACTATCTATATGATGTTTTAACAAAGAGAAGACATCTTACAACCACTATGACCGGTAGATTTTTTGGAAAAGACCATTCATCTGTTATTCATGGACTTAAACAACATGAATTTTGGTGGAAGATAAAAGACAAAGGATATATTTCTCAAGTAAATACAATACATGAAGCATTAAAAAATGAAGTTATTCATGATGGCAAGTATGGTATTGAAATAAAACATCTTGGTGAAGAAGAAACCAAAGTTATCATTACTGGCAACTTTGATTGGAGAGTATTGGAAAAACTTCCAAGTAGATTAACAAAAGAAGAATTAACTAAAATTTTTAAAGAACATGGGAAGAATGAAAGAAGCATACATTCAAATAATGAATGATAATGATGGTATACCAGAAGACCTAACTCTTGCAGACTTCTTAAAGATGAAAGAGTTAAATATCTATAATTGGGAAGAGTATGAAAGAGCGAAAGAAAGAACCAGATTACAACTTAATCAACAAAAAGATCTGGGAGAGACTACAAAAACTTCTGAAGGAGAGTCCATCAGAAGAGAAGAGAACAATTAATAAACCAAAAAAATGAAAAGATTATTAACAATAGCAGTATTGCTACTTACATTTACAACTTTTTCACAAGTTAAAGTAGTAGAAAAAGAAAAGTCATATTTATATTTACTTACAGATAAATATGAAATAATAACATCTAGTGATGGTGGAACAATTTATTACCAGAAAATATTTAGAACTGGTTATAAATATCCATATATACAACAGGGATTTTATGTTGTTAGTATATTTACAGGTATAAATGGACTAGTAAAACATTATACTGAACTTGCTAATCTTGAAAATCTGGAGGATGGGGAGTATGACTTATCTGTTCATGTTGATTATGGAATACGTGCAATTAAAACAGGTAGCAAAATTAAGTTAACAGATGACAGTAATATCTATAAGTACGGAAAGTACAAAATGGAAGATATTAAAACTGACTTAGAGTTATTAAAATCAATGGTAAACCGGTGAAACACTTTGTTAAATATCTAGTGGTATGGATAAGCCAAAACTTGTCCATACCATTTTGGATGGTGGGACATATACATTTATCAGTGAATGTATATGCTGACATCCATGAGATACTTATGTCACTGGGTATGAACATTATAGTAGCCACTGGCTTTTTTATTGATTACAAAGAATCAAGAAAAAATAGTAATTTAGACAAAAATTAAGATGGATATAACTATGTGTCATGGGTTTGATTGCCCGGTAAAAGAAAAATGTAAAAGATTTAGTTCTAAACCTAATGAACACTGGCAAGCATACTTCTTAGAACCACCATACACTCTTACAGATAATGTATTTAAATGTGATATGTTCTGTGGAGATACACAAGATGCTATTATGAAACAGCTGATGGGTATAGTTACTGGTAAAGATGGTGAGGAACTACCTGAATAATATCAGGTTATAGACTTAAAAAAAAGATATGAAAGCAAAGTTAACGTTCAATTTACCTGAAGACCAAGCAGAATTTGATTTTGCTACACAAGGTGGAAATATGTATGCGGCTCTATGGGATATATCTCAAGAGCTAAGAAAACTATGGAAATATGAGGAGTTAAGTGAAGAAGAATGGAAAATAGTAGAAAGAATCCGGGAGAATTTCTATGATATACTAGAAAAAAATAATATAAATCTTAACAAATAAAACCAACAACTATGATTATTTTAAGGAAAGGAGAGGACAAGCAGGGTTACAGAGTATTAATGGTAAAACTTACACCATTGTCAGAGACAAAATTCTCTGTACAGAAGAAAGTTAAATTCTTATGGTTCTTTACTAGATGGGAAGATATGTTAGATAAACACGGGATGCCCAAGATATTTGATTCCAATAAGAATGCATCAGCTTTTATTAACTTTCAGAAACGTTGGTAGAGAAAGTTACTAGAAAA
>Ga0208644_1004389_pt1 | contig 10672 bp, 12 predicted proteins | sample VirMetDEL_Nov_18_FD_184517 | JGI IMG/M metagenome (GOLD analysis project Ga0208644, IMG submission 184517) | Aqueous microbial communities from the Delaware River and Bay under freshwater to marine salinity gradient to study organic matter... | ecosystem: Environmental > Aquatic > Marine >... | reverse complement strand
TCTGGTCTGATATTCCCCATAAACGAAGAGGAATTGATGATCGATCCTATACATATTGAGGATCACTGGCCTCGTATAGCGGCTATAGATTTTGGGTGGGATCACCCTACGGCTGTAGTCTGGGCGGCTATAGATACCGAAGAAGATGTATTTTACATTTACGATTGCTATAGAGCGTCAAAGGCAAGTCCGGCTGTTCACGCTGAAGTCATTAGACAGAGGCCGCACTTTATACCCATTGTCTACCCACATGACGGAAATCGCAGGGATAGCATGGGAAATCCGGGTCTTGCCGACCAATACAGGAATCTGGGGTGTAATTTTACGCTGGATCACTTCTCAAATCCACCCGGATTGGGGCAAAACAAGGGGTCTAACAGCGTAGAAGAGGGTCTGATGGCTATGCTACAGGCTATGGAAAACGGCAAGTTTAAGGTGTTTAACACGCTTCCGCAGTGGTTTGAAGAGTTCAGAATGTACCACAGGAAGAATAACAAGGTGGTTGCTATACGAGATGACCTTATGAGCGCCACCCGATACGCATTTCAATCACAAAGACACGCATTGGCGGGGTCTGATCCAACTTGGACTAAAGATATAAATTACGGAGATTACGGAATTGTCTGACAAAGAAGAAGAACTGCTCAGTCGTATACGATCAGAGATAGAAGATTCTCTGGGTTACGACGGAGAGATTTCAGATCAAAGGGAGAAAGCGCAGGAATATTACTACGCTGAACCTTTTGGCAATGAAGTCGAAGGACGTAGCCAATTCGTAGACTCTACGGTACAGGATACGATTGAATGGATTAAGCCAAGCCTAATGCGTATCTTTGCATCAGGCGATGAGATGGTTACGTTTACCCCTCACGGCCCAGAAGATGTCCAAGCGGCAGACCAAGCCACTGACTACGTTAACTACGTATTTACGAAAGACAATCCGGGCTGGGAGATTTTGTACTCATGGTTCCATGATGCGCTTCTTCTGAAAAACGGCATTGTAAAAGTCTGGTGGGATGAGTACCCAGAGGTACAACGAGAAGAGTATCACCGTCTTACTGAGATTGAACTTTCAGTATTACAGGGTGATGACGACGTAGAAATTATTTCTTTAGAAGAATACTTTGAAGAAGTACCCATGTATGACGTAGTTATCCACAGGATGTCTACGAATGGAAAGATCAAGATTGAGAATGTTCCGCCCGATGAGTTTTTGATTTCTAGGGAAGCAAAGACTATCGAAAAGGCTCGTTTTGTTTGCCATCGCGTAAAAAAGACTCTTTCTGAACTGCGTCAGATGTACCCTGACAAAGACTTTGGCCCAGAAGATTTAGGTGGTGGCTATGACGAAGAACGTTATAACTCAGAACGTTTGTCACGTTACGACTTTGATCTTTCTTCTGAATACGACAGCCTTGGTTTTGGAAGCAATCAAGAAGAGTCAATGCGGGAATATTGGTTGCATGAATCGTTTATTAAAACAGATTATGATGACGACGGTATTGCTGAACTGCGTAAGGTTTGCTCTGTAGGCGATTATGTTTTTTCCAACGAAGAGGTTGACAGAAAACCTTTTGTATCTATTACGCCTATAAAAATACCGCATAAGTTCTTTGGTATGTCTATTGCAGACTTAGTAATGGACTTGCAACTCATTAAGAGTACGCTAATGCGTAACCTTATGGACAACGCTTATAACCAAAACTTTGGTCGATACGCGGTTCTTGAGGGGCAGGCTAACCTTGACGACCTGCTAACTCAACGTCCGGGCGGCGTGGTTCGAGTTAAGTCTCCCAATGCTATTATGCCTTTGGCTACACCTCCGCTTGAGCCATACTCATTCCAGATGCTTGAGTATCTAGATCAGGTGCGCGAGTCTCGTTCCGGCGTTAACAAAAATACACAAGGTATCAACGCAGATGCTCTGACAAGCCACACAACGGCCACAGCCGTTAATGCCGTAATGACCAATGCCCAGTCAAGGGTTGAGTTAATTGCCCGTCAGTTTGCGGAGACAGGCGTTAAAGAGTTAATGTATATTATTTATGAATTGCTCCTTAAATACCAAGACAAAGAGCGAGTTGTAAAATTGCGTAATCAGTGGGTTCCTGTCCGTCCAGATATGTGGTCAGACAAAATGGACTGCACGGTATCTGTTGCTTTGGGCAACGGTTCTAAGGATCAGCAGATGCAACATTTGTCTCAGATGATATCTTTTGCGGCACAGGCGATGCAGGGCGGACTACCTATTGTTACACCGCAGAATATGTATAACCTCGGTTCCGCAATGATTAAGGCTATGGGGTATCAGAACGTAGGAGACTTTTTAACTCCTCCGCCTCCGCCTAACCCAGAACAACCTGATCCACAGCAACAAATGGCTATGATGGAACAGCAGGCTAAGATGAAAGAACTTGAAATCAAACAAGGCGAATTACAAGTCAAAATGATGAAAGTTCAACAGGATGCACAAGAAGCGGCGGTAGATGCACAGTTAAAAGCCGCAGAACTTGCGCTAGAAAGAGAACAAAACAGAGGTGTGTTGATTGGTGGATAGAGAAAACAAAGCAAGAAACTTACTTAACGACCCACTATATAACGAAGCATTTGACACACTAGCAGAAGAATTACATAACACTTGGTATAACTCAAGTGTGACCGATGTCGAGAGCCGAGAACAGGCTTGGCTCAGTTTGCGACTCCTTGAGCGACTACGCCTTCATCTAACCAGTATTGTTGAAACTGGAGAGATGGCGAAGAAGATTAAGGAATACCACATATAAGGAGAAAATTTTATGGCGGATACCATTGACCCGCGACTTGCTGTACCCGGTAGTGTTACCGAAGCACAAAATGCTTTCTTAGGATTATTGGAACCCGAAGAGGAAAAACCACAAGCCGAAGATAGCGCCCCTGCTGAGGATGTTGAAGAGTCCAATGAGGAAACTCAAGACGAATCATCTGAAGAGGTGTCTGAATTAGACGAGTCTACTGAAGAGGAGGAGGAATCTGATGATGAGGTGGAGGAGTCTGAGGAAGAAGAGTCTGATGATGTGGAAGACGAAGAGAGACTTTATGCAGTTACCATTGACGGTGAACAACATGAAGTATCCCTCGACGAACTCCGCAAGGGATATTCCCGACAGTCAGACTACACAAGAAAAACTCAGGAGTTGGCTGAACAACGTAAACAGATTGAACAGTATGCACAAGTAGTAGAATCTGAAATACACCAGACTCAGCAATTCCGACAGCAGTATATTGATGCCGCAAATTTGATTATACAAAGACAATACGGCAAAATTAATGACTTGATGAGGAATACTGACTGGGAGCGTTTGAAGGTAGAAGATAGAGAAGAATACCTTACTAAAAAATCTGAACTATCTGACCTTCAAGCAGAAATGCAACGAGATCAGTATGATCTTGAGCAAGCGCAACAGCAATCCATGCAAGAGCAACATGCTCAAATGGAACAAGTTGTGGCTCATGAACAACAAAAACTTGTTGAAATAATCCCACAGTGGAGAGATGAAAAATTTAGAATAAACGCGGCAAAGCAGATTTCTGAATTTGCTATCTCTCAAGGCTTTACGCAAGATGAAATTAATCAATTAGCAGACCATAGGTCTTTAATTGTTTTAATGCAGGCTAAAGCCTATAACGATCTTATGAACGCACAACAGACAACCAAGCAAAAGAAAGTAGCCAAGAAAGCAAAAATGGCTTCTTCTGGAACTGGCGTTAATAAAAAGAAAGAGACTCAGAAAGTTAAACGTACTGCACAGATGAAACGGCTTAAACAGTCTGGAAAGCCAGAAGATGCGGCCAGCCTGTTTGAGGATTTTGTAGACATTTAACTAGGAGGCTACTATGGCAGTCCCAACTAATACGCGAGAGACGTACGGAGCAGTCGGCATCCGTGAGGACCTCTCTGATATCATTTATAACATTAGTCCGACAGACACGCCGTTTCTTAACGGTGTTGGCAAAGGCACTGCGTCTAACACTCTGTTTGAGTGGCAGACCGATGACCTTGATGCGGCGGCGGCTAACCGACGTGCAGAGGGTGATGATCCTACCTCTATTGCTGTCAGTGAGCCGACTCGACTCAGCAACTACACCCAGATCAGTTCCAAGACCGTTCAGAGTTCTGGTACTGCCGAGGCTGTGGACTTTGCTGGTCGTAAGTCAACGCAGGCTTACCAACTGGCTAAACGCGCCAAAGAAATCAAACGTGACATGGAAACCATGCTTCTTGACACGACTGTCAAAGCGGCTGGTTCTTCGGGTTCTGCCCGAGCCACGGGTGCGTACCAGTCTTGGGTTGGTACTGGCTCTGCTGGCACGTCAAACGTCCTTGACGGTGACGGAACTGGCCTGACCAACGCGGCTGACGGTTCGTCTGTTGCTACGACTGTGACGGCTGGTGCTATCTCACTTGATCTTATTAACTCTGTTATTAAGCGCATTTGGGATTTGGGCGGTTCGCCTGACACCATCATGACCTCTGGTACTAAGAAGCAGGCGATTAGCGCCCTTGGTTCCAGCGTGGTTGCTGACCTTCAGACCAACACCAGCGGTGCGGTTCCGGCTACGGCTATCAACGCGGTGGACGTTTTGGTTACGGACTTTGGCACGTTCAAACTCGTACCCAACCGTTTCTGCACGGAGTCTTGTGCTTACATCGTGGACTTTGATATGTGGTCGGTTGACTACCTGCGTCCGTTTAAAACGGAAACCCTTGCTAAAACTGGCGACAGCATCAAACAGATGATGATTGCTGAGTATGGGCTTCGTGCTAAAAACGGCAACGGTAGCGGTCTTATTATGAACCTGTCGTAATATGACACTGGTGATGGGGGCTTCGGCCCCCTAATCCTTTGAGGAATGTATGAAAAAGAAAGCGCCAAAGAAAAATCCAAAACCAAAACAAGAAACTAATACAGATAAGTTACGAAAGATTGTTGAAGGAAAAGATCAAAGGTATCATTTGAAATGAGCAAAAACTCAAACCCAATAGATTATTTTAAAGATGAGTCTGACGGTGGTTTTACTATTACTACTGTACAAGATGCAGAGCCAATTTTAGAGGCTAACAAACGAGCCTTTAATGAATGGGGCGATAAAAAGACTTTTGGTAAACATGGCGATGGTACTACAGTAGCATCTATTCCTATTGTCTTGTGGCGCGAATGGGTTAAAGAAAATCCAATGATTGCTAAAACGCAGACCCCGGAAGGGCATAAATTACTAGCGGCAAAACTTGCTGACCCCCAATACAAGTATTTGCTACGCGCACCTGTGAGGATTTAATTATGTGGCTATATCAACCTACATTTACTGGCAATGACCAGCGTCCTATCATCAACAACACGGTATGGTTTGGAAGTAAGAACAGTTAATGGCTATTTCTAATTATGGCGAATTAAAAACTGCGGTAAAAAACTGGATGGATCGTGACGATCTGACGGCTCACATACCAGAGTTTATTGCACTAGCGGAGGCACGGTTTAACCGTGTTCTCCGTATTCGTGCTATGGAATCTAAACAAACTGCATCTACTGTAGCAGGACAGCAGAACCTTGCTTTGCCTACTAACTATATTCAAATGCGTAATGTTCAGATGAATACATCGCCTGTTACGCCTATGCAGTATGTAACGCCAGAAATTTTTGACAGACTATATGGCGGTAGCGTTACTGGAACTCCAAAGTTTTATACTATCATTGCTAATGAATTGCAGTTAGGCCCAACTCCTGATACTGTTCAGACTATTGAAATGTTGTTTTATAAAAAGTTTGATTCTTTGTCTGCGGATGGAGATACAAACTGGGTTCTTACAAATGCTCCAGACGTATATTTGTACGGCGCATTGCTTGAGGCAGAGCCATTTATTATGAATGATTCGCGTGTGGAATTGTGGGCTACTGCGTTTCAAACGGCAATAGGAGATATACAAGAACAAGATAACAAGGATCGTCACTCAGGCTCTGCTCTTAGAGTGATGAATACAGGTGGTTATTATTGACAGCGCCTATCACATGGGCGGAAGCCACATCTCCAATATACTGGAGTAATATAGGAATTAACTGGAACTCCCCTGCTAAGGGAGAGTCTCCATCTTTTGCTGTAGATGCTGGATATACGACAGGCGGTACATTAGATATAGGGTCATCGGCATCTTATGGAGTAGACGTAGGCGATACCAAGTCTGGAAGATTAAACGCAGTAGCCGCCGCTAGTTATGCTGTAGACGCTGGATACACGAGTCTTGTAACGCTACAGATTCCTGCATCCGTTTCATTTGCTAATGATATGGGTTATGCAAGTCTTGGAATACTAACTAATGCCGTAGCATCTGCAACCTATGGAATACAAAATGACTACAGCGCAACAGGGTTGTTAAATATAGTAGCCGCCGCATTGTACACAGTAAATAACGGATTCACATCTGATAATTCATTTTTGTGGAATGACGTAAGCGATCCTAGCAGTACATGGTCTGCTGTATCTGACCCCACAACAATATGGTCTGACGTAAACGACCCAACAACTACATGGACAAAAATTGACTATCCCCATTAAACCAGAAATAAAAGCCGATGGAGGCTTGATTATGCAACACGATACTAACATGGGCCTCGGCCTCAAGAACGTATGGACTATTGAGTGCTACGACTCTGAGGGTAATCTAAAATGGGGCGAAACCAAAAAGAACCTTGTTACCACGGAAGGGCTGAACCACGTTTTGTCAAGCACTCTTGACGGCGGTACGCAGATTACTACTTGGTACGTCGGCCTAAAAGGCACTGGCTCTCCAGCCGCTGGAGATACGATGGCGTCTCACGCAGGCTGGACTGAAAATACGGACTACAGCCAGTCAGTGCGTCAGACCCTTACGCTGGGTACGGCATCTGCTGGTAGCATTGATAACACCGCAAGCAAGGCAACCTACTCGATCAACGCCACGGCTACGATTGCTGGCGCGTTTATTACTAGCGACAGCACTAAGGTGTCGTAGACTTTGCATCATCCCGTGCTGTTATCTCTGGTGACACGCTTGAGGTGACTGTTACGCTGACTGCGGCAAGTGCGTAATGGCTGTCGAAAGCGCAAGTTGGGTTACACAATTAGTTGACACTAACCCTGTTGTTGGCGATCCGGTAGGCGAGGGTGACGATCATCTAAGAATGATTAAGACTGTTCTTAAGAACAGTTTTCCTTCTACGTCTACTGCTGCGGTCATTCCCAATATGTCTGGGAACGCTGGCAGGGTTTTCATTACGGATGGCACAGACTCCGCATGGTCTAGTGTTATTTATATTGATACTGGAAACAGTCGAGTTGGCGTCAATAACGTTGCACCAACAGCAACACTAGACGTAGATGGCAGCGCAATCTTCAATGAATCAGGCGCAGCAGTAGATTTTCGTATAGAAGGTGATACCGATTCCAATCTGTTCTTTGTAGACGGTAGCACTGATCGGATTGGTATTGGTACTAATACACCTTCCAGAAAATTAGACGTAAATGACGATGCTCTTATCAACACCCTCAGAATTGGTCTTGGTTCTGGCAATATTGCATCCAACTCTGTTCTTGGGTTTCAGGCGCTTGATTCAAATACTACTGGAACGAGTAACATTGCTGTTGGGCGTCAGGCGCTTAGATTTAATACCACTGGAAATTATAACAATGCTGTAGGTTATCAATCTCTTTACAACAATACTACAGGTCTTTATAATAATGCCTTTGGGTTTCAAGCACTCATCTTCAACACCACAGCAAATTATAATACAGCGATTGGACACAGAGCCAGTTATTTAAATGAAACAGGAAATTCAAATACTGCAATAGGTTATGCGGCTTTATTTTCTAATGTAGCAGGATATGCTAACACTGCTGTAGGGCATGGAGCATTATTCTATAATACAGGAAACAATAATGATGCTTTTGGGCATACAACATTATATTCAAACACAACAGGTACAGAGAATTCTGCTTTTGGTAGAGTAGCATTATACAATAACACTACTGGTTCATATAATACAGCCGTTGGTTTCCAATCTCTCAATTCCAACACAACCGCTTCAAATAACACTGCGGTAGGAAATAGGGCCCTTTATTTTAACACCGCTTCAAATAACACTGCGGTAGGGTATGAAGCCCTTTACGAAAACACGACTGGATCTAACAACGCTGCTTTTGGATACCATACGCTTAGACAAAATACCACCGGGTATAACAATACTGGACTTGGTTATAGACCGCTCCGTTTTAACACCACCGGCTATAATAACACTGCTATTGGGCTACACGCGATTTATTCTAACACCACTGGATATGCTAATACCGCCGCGGGTTGTTTTTCTCTTGAAGATAACACTACCGGGATCAATAATGTTGCGATTGGAGACTACGCATTAGCCAGTAACACTACAGCAAACAATAATGTTGCGGTAGGTCAGGTTGCCCTTAATCAAAACACCACCGGCAGTAACAACACCGCTATTGGTCGTACTGCGCTTTACTCAAACACCACTGGAGGAAATAACACTGCTGTTGGTTATCAATCGTGCTTTAGCCAAACTACTCCCCTTAATAATACCGCATTTGGTTATCAGTCGCTTTATGACTGCACTACTGGAGAAGCAAACGTATCGGTAGGCTCTCTTGCTGGACAAAATTTAACAACCGGCTATAACAATGTTTTACTAGGCAACTTTATTGCGTCGAATCTTACTACTGGTTTTCAGAGTGTTGTTATAGGAAACCAAGCCGCTAATGTTGGAAACTACAGTAATATAGTTGCTGTTGGTTATCAGGCGCTTAGAAATAACACTGCTTCAGATAACGTAGCGGTAGGGATTTACGCACTTTACAACAATACCACAGGGACACCTAATGTTGCCGTTGGTAGAGATGCTCTTTCTTCGAATACGACTGGAAACAACAATACTGCTGTTGGTCAATCTGCTGGATCCACCATCACAACTGGCTCCAACCTAACCGTCATCGGATACGACGCAGAGCCATCCTCTGCTACAGCAACCAATGAGATTACTCTTGGTGATGCGAATGTTACCGATGTAAGGATACCCGGCGCAGGGTTTTATATTGATAACGGCAACGTTGGTATTGGTACGAGTTCGCCAGACAGACGCTTGCAAGTTAGGTCAGATGAAAATGACCAGTTAAACTGCACCATTGGTCTTGCTCCATCAACAGTAGATACTGTTCAAGGTGGATTGGGTGTAAAGTCTGGCGGCATTGTGGGTCTGAACGCAGTCAATGTTTTAACATTTGGTATTGGCGGTGCGGATGGTGATGGTGCAAGCGAGGTTGCTCGCATCGACATTAGTGGCAACGTTGGCATCGGTAAGACTTCGCCTGCCAAAAAATTAGACGTAAGCGGTGAAATAAGGGCGTCTACTGGCATCCTGTTTGGAACAAATACCGGTGCTGCTACTACTCTAGACGATTATGAGGAAGGTGGGTTTACTCCGGTTATTGCGTTTGGTGGTGGAAGTACAGGAATTACATACGTCAATAATTGGGGAAGATATACCAAAATAGGAGAATTAGTATTTGTAAAAGTAAGAATAGTTCTTTCAAGCAAAGGAACTGACACTGGAAATGCTACTATTACTGGACTTCCATTCACAGTTAATTCTGAAAACACTCAAAATAGTGGAGGAACTGTTGGTTATAGCGCCGCCCTATCAAATTTAACATCCGCTCCTATAGTTGTGGCGCAGCCCGGAAACACAACTGCTAATTTATATGATTGGAGCGCATTTGCAACAACTCCTTTAGATGACACTAATTTCGGCAACGCTTCCACAATTCATTTATCTATGTGGTACAGAATTTAATTATCGCTAGTGGATTCTAGCGAAGGAGAAAAATATGGCAATTACAAAAAAACAGATTCAAGACAAGATCGAGATTGTTGGCGAATACAAAAACATTCAAGTGCGTACCGCCACGGTCATCGAGGAAGACGGCGTAGAACTGACACGATCATTTCATCGACATGTAATCACGCCAAACTCAGATATCTCTGGCGAAAGCGCAGAGGTACAAGCAATTTGTGCGGCAGTACATACGCAAGAAATTAAAGATGCTTATCAACAACACTTAGATTCTCAAGGAGAAATAGAAGATGCCTGAACTACCCGAACAAGAACCACTTTTAGAGCCAGTTCCATCTATGGAGGAAATCGATCAGCATTTCAAGGCGCTGGACGACTCTGTTGGGCTTATTGAAAAACTTAAAGCCGGTGACACTATGGGTATGTCGCCAGAAGAAGTGGCTGATTGCATTGATCGCAATGAGCAACATATTGAAATCATGCTTGCTAAGTCGTTTATTGCAAGCGATGCCCGTGCCGTTAACTACCGATAAGAGGATTTTATGTCTGAGAATATTATTAATATCGACGGAAGTGAGTATCAGTTTGAATCATTGAAAGACGAGGCGAAGATTTGTATTGCCCATGTTACTCAACTTCAAAATGAAATTGATATGCTTCAGATGAAACTTGTGCAATTGAATGTTGCTAAAGATTCATTTATGAAAACATTGAAGTCATCGCTTCCAGAAGAAGAATCTGAAGAGAAATCTGAAGAAGAAAAAGCAGAGGCTGTTGGTTAATAAATGGCATTA
>Ga0208644_1004388_pt1 | contig 10672 bp, 11 predicted proteins | sample VirMetDEL_Nov_18_FD_184517 | JGI IMG/M metagenome (GOLD analysis project Ga0208644, IMG submission 184517) | Aqueous microbial communities from the Delaware River and Bay under freshwater to marine salinity gradient to study organic matter... | ecosystem: Environmental > Aquatic > Marine >... | reverse complement strand
TTTCATGGACTCTCCTTTTGGTTCTTCCCATTTAATATCAGATATTGAAGAATTGGAGTATGTGGTGTTATTTACTCTATAGGCATGAACATCACCAAATGTTAAGTTTTTCCAAACTGCCATAACTTTTCTCCTTTATACATTCTCTACGATTAGTCTGCATACTTCTATAAACCTATCTTGACTAAATTTGTTTTTCATAATATTAACATCTTTATGAACCCATTGTAAATTTTCTATAACATACCCTTGATTACTATCAATTCTATCTAAAGATGCTGTATTATCGTGAAAGGATATTTTTTCCTTAGTTAACTTACATCTACCATTTTGTTTTAAAAACAAGTTATCTAAAGAAATTGTGTCTACATCAAACTCAATATTTCTTTTTTCTGCCTGATTTTTAATTCTATATATCATAACACCGGGAATTTTTCCAGTTCCTTTCCAATTTGGATTTCCATTTCCTGTTTTTGCAATTGTGCTACATTCATAACATCCATATTTGACAGAAGTATTTGTTGATAATCTATGTGCTGATATTAAGGTTTCATAACCACATCCACATCTACATAAAATTTTTGCCTCACCATCCATAACGACTTTGTTGTCAACTACATTCCACCCACCGACAACTTCGTTTATTTTAAAATAATTTTCATATTTACTTTTGCCGCGTTTACCCATTTTCAGTCTCCTTGCAAAGTCTATATATAAGTATTCACAAGGAAACTGAAAATAGAGTAATCGTCATACGAAAATCAAATTACCTCACACGCATTCCCCCCACAGGCCACCTCACCTTGTAAGTCTGTGGTGTCTTCTACCTCAATGATATTATCTATATTAACTTCTCTTAGAGTTTCCATCATTTCATTATAGGTTTCTTCGTCACAGTCCTCAAATGGGCTCTGGGTGTAGGTATGCCCGTCAAATGGTAGCACCGACAAAGCTGTATACATATTACGATTGTGCCACATCCAATCACCAACCTTGTCCCACTCGTCATCCTTGATAGATACCGTAGTGGATACATTGTTCTTGTTCTCACCCTTTCTATGACCAGCTCTTACCCAATCACCCCAAACGGTTTGAACACGACTCAATAGGTCCATAGCACTTTCTTGTCTTGTAATTGCTCCGTTAGGTGCCTTTTGGGGAACCTGAATCACGGCTTGTTGTGTTGGTTTAAAGAACTCATCCTCAATCATATCTGGGTGGTTCGTAGCAAGGTAATTGTAAATTGCTTCATTCTTACCCACTCTTATTCTACGAATATAATATGCGTTGTGCCAGGCGTGAATACCACTACTGGAACCCAAGACTAATGATGATGTCCCTTCGGGCTTGACCGTGGTTGTTCTGGCGGCAGGATTAATACCGAGCAATCCAGCAACTCTCTTGTTTTCATCCTTGACCACACTAGCAGCTTCCTTCATGTTCAAATCAAGAACACGACCAGAAGCAATACCTGTCATTGACACACCGATTAGTGCCTCTCGTTCGGTGGTCTTCTTCCAGATATCACGGAGATAATGGAAATCCGTATATGATGCCTGTAGAGTAGCGATAAACGAAGCGGCTTTTGCTCGTGCGTTATAGTCATCTTGGTCAACTACATCTGATGCATTAATAGTGACCAAGTTACAGAACTGGTATGGTCTAAGACTAATTTCAGCACAAGGGTTCATTCCCCAATCTTTATCGTTGGTAAAGAAGAAGCCGGGTTCACCAGACTTGGACGCCTCAATCTTCTTCCACAACTCCATAAATGTTTCCTTGTCAATCTTATGACGAACAATAACAGCACTATTGTTTGCTCTAGCAAGATGTGGTTTAGTATCCCACCAACTACCAAACTTACAAGTCAACATTTCATTGTCATCAAGGTCAAACAAACTAATCATCGCTGACCTACGAATACCACCAGACAATACTGCATCGGCAATATAACAATTGATTTCGTGAACCTCAAATGGGGTTAGTTTTTCGCCATCATTCTTTCGGTCAAGTACCTTACGAACATTGTGTAGACAGTCATGTAGAGGTTCTGGGCCGGGAGCCTTACCACCACTTGTGATGAGACGAGCGCCCTTTGGACGAATATCACTAAAATCAAATAATGGTAGAGAACGACCAGCAAAATAAGCCTTCATCAATACCTTAACTGCGTCGGCCCATCCCTCAATACTATCACCCACCAAATAACGTCTGGTCTTTGTTGGTTTACGAATTTCCGGCAACTTATCAACATGATGTTGCTGGACAGAATAACCAACACCTGTTCCAGAAAGTAGTAGGAACATTACTTCACTAAAACTTTCATAACTATCCATTGGAAGATAACAACAATTATACAATCTAGCATTATTAATCTCAATTGGTTTGCCACCAAATTGCATTGACCTCATACTAGGAAGTATTTTTCTGTCATGTACAAACTCATAAGCGTCTAAAATTTCAGATTTTAAATGTGGATATCGTTTAATATGCATCATTTTATTTCTGATTACTATTTCATCCCAATTTTCTCTACGATTAAGTTCTGGAATGAACTTGGCATATTTCATGTGAACGGTCACATCCGATAAAATTTTAGACGCTAATTGCATTGGTACTTCTCCAAGAGGGGTTAAGGTTAATTGTGTGAGTTACAGATTATTCGTCTTCAGACTGAAAACTTTTGAGTTTGTTAGCAAGGAACTTTTTCATGTTCTCTTCACCTTTAGCCATAGTTTCCTGCAACTCACTACCCTCAGAAGATGTTGGGTCATGAACATCTATTTGACCCTTTGATGTATCCATTTTTACGGGCAAAGTAACTCCGTCTGCACCAAATCTATTCTTGACTATGTGCAACCGAGCAGTATTATTAATCTTGTCTTCAGTCTTACGGCTAAGTGAAAGTAGAACATCAGCTGTTTTAACCTTGTTATAACTCTCACCGATTTTATCGGCTTCAATTACTTCATCATTAATACTGGACCGTTGTGTCTGACTTGCGGTCCAAATTGGAACTTGTAGTTCTCCTGCCATTGAACGAAGTTCCTCATAAATATACCCCAATTCCTCATGTCTAGCATTAGAACGAGTAGGAGTTTTCATCAAGTCGGCATAGTCAATGATTATCAAGTCTGGTTTAAAATCATGGATTGATAAGTAATCAATATGCGATAACAATGTATGATACGATGCCGTTCTTGTTGGAAAGTATTTAATAAGTAGTCTACCAGTTACCTTTTCAATGGTAGATTTTACCGTTTCTAGGTGGTGCTTTAGAGCGGATGGTTCAATTCCAGTGAAAGAAGTGTCATATCTGATACCTTGATAGTTCTCATTCAACTCATATGTGTAGTGAATTACCCGTTTTCCTTGTTGAAGTGCAGCCTTACCCAAGTGAGTTAAAGCCCAAGACTTACCAATACCAGAAGGTGCAGCAATAACACCTAACTCGCCGGGACCAAGACCACCATCAAGATACTTATCAATGATTTTCCAACCAGTAGGTAGTGTATCTCTGGAGGCTTCTATGTGTCTCTTCTCAAAGTCCTCGTCCCACCGAAGTCCAATGTCTTTCTGTGTTCCCGCTTTCATTGCACTATCAATCATCAACTTGATTTCTCCGTATTGACCACGTTGGAGTAAATCAGCAGAACGCAGGATAGCATTCTTCAATGTTTGGTTTTTACTGAATTCAAGGAACTTATCCTGAACATACTCAAGGTCTGTGTCAGTAAAATGTAATTTACTGTTCTTGAGTTGGTCTAAAACCTCAACCTTTAGACTTTGATTTTTTTCTATCTCACCAAACTCTGCACGGAAAAATTCCATTGTAGGATTTTTTCTATACTGAACATAGTATTCAACAATCTTTGATACAATCCACTGAGATGCAGTGCTGTCAAAGAAGTTTGGATTGATAACATCAAACGATTGTGCCAGGAATGACCCGTTACGAATGAGTGATGCGATTACCTTACTTTGAAACGAACTCCCAAATTCGGTTAATTTATCTACATTGGAATTATAATCTATAGTCGGTGTCATTAATAACCTTTAATTTTGAATTGTCTTTTAAGATAACAGCGCCTGTTCTATTTGTCAATATGTGACCAACGTTCTCCTGAAATTATTCTACTTATTGTTGAAGGGGAAACATTATATTTTTTAGACAAATTTGCTTGAGTTATTTTTTTGATATTATATCCATTTCTAATATCAATGATGTCAGTTTCAGTTAATTTAGAATTTTTTTTATTATTATAATGCGATTTACGAATTTTTTGGTTGATTTCATTTCTTTTTTCACAAGATATATTATTCCAACCAATTGACATTTGTTTACTACGATATTGTTTCTGTTCCATTGTCATATTTTTATAAAGTTTTTTTTGTGTAATACTAAATGTTTCTTTTCTGTAGTCTAACTCTTCTTGGGATAAATTTTCCCAATACAATTTAGTTTTAATGGACATTTTTTGTTTAAAATCATCCATTTCTTCTTTTATTTTATTTGCCCAAATTTCTTTTCTTTGTTGTGAACCAATTCCATCGCCACCGAGCGTTTGATTAACAAGATTTTCTAATCCATATTCTGCAATTATCTCAACCTCTAAAGCATATGCTTCTTCATCGGTCAAACCTCTCACAATTATCTCAGCAGTAAATCCTGCTTTATTGACTACCCTATGCCAATGTTGATTCCGCCCCCGTGTCTCTGTTGCTCTGTTACCACTCCCCTTACCTACGTAGAAGACCTCCCCCGTGTCATTCGTTCTGTGCAGATAGATATATGCCATAATATAGCTCCAAAGAGAAACCCCACTCAGTCCACCCTCTTGCGAGGTTTGCGATGGGACTAAGCGGGGTTCTCAATGTCTGGTTAGTGGGTGGTCGCAACTCCTCTCACTTACCTATATAAATAGTCAAGTCACGAACCAAACCTCATTAGGGGTAAGAAGGTTTGTTGCAACCAAAAGTCATAGTTTTGTATAGCAGGCAATACATTGTATTCCTTGAGCAACTTTGTCAAGTGGGGTTTGTCAAGAATTACTTCACTCTCATTAATTCTATTCAACACCTTCATCTTATTCATATCACTCATATTTGCTGATGCTAGTGACATAAGATATAAATTTCTTTCTAAGATATCACCACTATCGGCAATCTTTTGCATAACCTTTGATTTGTGTGCTTTTGATATATCAACCAAATCATCTAACTCCAATCTGGTTTGTTCACCCAATTCAGGAACAAACTTCAATAAGGTTTTAGTTCCCAAACCTTTTATGCCGGGAATGTTGTCACTATTATCCCCAGTCAAGGACCTATACAGTAGAAAGTTATTAGGATGGATTTTGTATTCATCTAAAATAGCATCTACTGTATAGGTCTTTTTCTTGACAGGATTCCAAACTTTGATATTCTCATTGACCAACTGAAGAAAGTCTTTATCTGTTGAGTAAATGATACTCTCACCACCCTTTTCCTCTGTATGGGTTGCGATATACGAAATGATATCATCGGCCTCTACATGGTCAAGAGTAATAGTGGTAATAGGCAAATTCATTAAAGCCTTTGCAACAATCACCAACTCGTATTTCATCAAGTCCTTTTCGTCTTGTTCGGTAGTCATATCATATGCACGATTCAACCGTGTCACAGGCTTTCTACCAGACTTATATTCGGGGTATAAGTCACGACGGCGTTTACTACCACCTTTACCATCAAAGATTACATAAACTCTTGTAGGATTAAAACTACGAATAGCAAAACCTACTGACTTGAGAAACCCTGTTACACCACCAATGTGGTTACCGTTATCATCCATAGTTGGGATTGCTGCAAAACTACGGATAAAAGTATTCATACCATCAATGATGAGAACACGGTCATTAAGAGAAAGACTTTTCTGTTCTTCTCTTTCACTCAACATATTATTAAATGCTTTCAACAGTTCTTCAGTCACGATTATTCCTCGTTGGAAATTTCAAAGATTGGTTCTACATCTGTAGAACGATAGGACATAATAATATTCTCACAAATGTTATTATAAAACAATTCCTTTCGTTCCTTGTTAGCTTCCAAAAACTCTGGGAAGTCTTTGGATTGAAACTTGTGTTCTTCACCAGTTTCATCGGTATAGGAATACCAAGCACCACTTTGTTTGACCAACTTATTTTGCTTCATAATCTTCAACCACGAAGCGTAGTCATCAATACCACGGTCAAAATAAATGTCAAACTCGGCAACTCTATGTGGTGGACCACAACGATTCTTCATAACCGTAGCCTTCACGGTTACACCAACCACATCACCATTACCGTTCTTAATCTTACCTGTTGTTGCAAGTCGGAGACGAACAGAAGCATGATACTGAATTGCCTTTCCACCACTCGTTGTATACTGGTCACCGAATGGCATAGCATTCATCTTCTGTCTCAACTGATTGGTGAAGATTAATAGCACTCGTTGTTTTGCTAGTAGATTGGTAATCTTTCTCATAGCCTTACTGAGAATAATTGCCTTATCTGTAGCATAACCATCTTTACCAAAGTCGGCTTCAATCTCTTTCTTGGTAGAAGCGGCAGCAACTGAATCAACCACGATTGTGACCAACTTATCCTTGTCGGCTTTCCTGACCTTTTCAATGACATTGGTAATCATATCAAACACATCCTCAAGGGCATCTGCTTGAACATACACCAACTTACTCATATCAAGACCAATGGAACGCCAGAATTCCTCGTTAGCCGAAGACTCTGTATCAATCAAAATACCCACACCGCCGGCCTTTTGTGTGCTGGCAATAGCGTGAGCGGCGAGTAGACTTTTACCAGATTGTTCAAGACCCGTTAGCTCTACAATCCTTCCCACTGGGAAACCACCATGAGGACGATTGCTAATCGCAAGGTCCAACATGGTGGCTCCAGTAGAAACCCAATCATCTAAATCAATTGGCGTATCGTCATTACCATCAAGAAAATAGGCAACCTGACCATCATTTTTCATCATTGAGTTAAGACTATCTGCAATAGTCTGTGCCAACTCATCACGGCCAGGAGTATTGACCTCTTTCTTTACTGGCATTTATTACTCTGCAAACAGAGCTTCAAACTCATCAACAGCACTCTTAACGGGAGAGCTTTTCTGTTGAGGAGTAGCAGGTGAGGTTACCTGCTGAGTTACGCTTGTCTCAGGTGCATCAACAGAACCATCGGGGTCAAGGTATCTCTTGAGGAACGCACTGAGTTCTTCAAAGGAAGGCTCCTTATACAGAGAACGAAGGTCAGGTTGAGTTGAAGTCCACTTCTGAACCAAACGGGCGTCATCACTCAACGCAGTCTGGTTAGGCTTGGGCATCACCGAAGTCTTGGCGAAATTGGTGTCACTCTTTTCCTGTGGAATATAAGTGACGGTAATATCACGACCTGTCTCAATGTGAGTAATATCACCATAGTCAGGGTCACTGATAATTTGTAGAAGCTCTTGGTAAACAGTCTTACCGAATGACCAGAAGCGGACACCTTCATCCTCTTCACCACGAACAACTACAGGAACAAAAGTACGGAGCTTAGGCATAAACTCACGGGCTTGCTGGTAAGACTCACGACTACCATCACCACGAAGGTTGTCAGCGAATTCAGCAATCGGGTCACGATTGCCGTAAGTCATAGGACTTAGGTGAGTCTTGTTTCCAAGATAGTGAAAGTAAAGCTCAGAGAAAGGATTCTCAGGCCTATCAGTTAGAGGAACGATACGAACGACCGTCTTACCCTCTTGAGGTTTCCAGAAAGCGGAAGTCCGCTCTCCTTGTCCTTGGAAAGAATTTAGCTTAGCGCGAAGTGCAGCAATGTCAAGTGCCATAGTTTATCTCCTTATGGTTTAGGGTTTAATTTTTACTACTTTAGTAATATAACATCGTTTAGTATTTAAGTCAAGTCTTATTTTTTAGTTGTTACAATTAGAAATTATCTTTATTTGCATCGGCTAATGCATTCACAGCGGCTTTAAGTCCATCTACCTTATTACTTTCTTCATATTTTTGGCCAGGCAGTCTTACCATATAACGACCATTTCCAATGGCTCTAACTGACCCATAATCACCACCCTCATCATCATATCCATCCACATCACCCGTTTCTGGGTCGTGTTGCCAACTGACATTACCACCCCAATTATCACCAATCCCGTGTCTATTTAATGCATCTTCAACGGCTGGACCAGACATATTTGCCACCTTGAGTGCTCTATCAGCTTTATTTTTTGATTTATTGCCAAATTGTGCTTCAATATCTTTCATGTCATGACCTTGATGATACATTTTAGATGCTTTCTCAAAGTCCTGTGGACTACTAGTAATTTGCCTTAGCTTTTCTACTGCATCAAAATCAGCATCTGCACCAGCTTTAGCTCTTTGTCTCTTAGTTGAAGCACGATCAACCTTTCCTTTTAAGTCTTTGGCAATCTGACCAAGTTTTGAGGATGATGGTTTATCTTTTTTAATAGGAACAGCACGACCACTAGGTGTCATTGTAAATGCGTCGGGTCCAGCTAAATTAGGTAAACGATCTGTTTTACTTTTTGGTTTATCTTTTTTAATAGGAACAGCACGACCACTAGGTGTCATTGTAAATGCGTCGGGTCCAGCTAAATTAGGTAAACGATCTGTTTTACTTTTTGGTTTAGCCTGTTGTTGTGGGTCTACAGCCACTAGTCGCCCACCATCGGTTTTGTGTGTGACCTTACCTGTTCTTGGATCAGCCCAACGGCCCCAACCTTTAGAGATAAGACCCATTTGTTTAGCTTGTTGAGCAGCTTCACCATCTTCGTCTAGTAGTTCACTTAGTAGTATCATTTTTTATTCCTCAAATGTTGTCGTCGTCTGTTCCAATTTTGTCATCTAGTCCATCGTGACTATCTAACCAACCGGCAACAGAGTTTAAGTAATCAGCACTCTTTGTAATCTTGGATTGAACCCACGCTTCTAAATCTGTGTGTCCGTGTTCCTTTATCTTCTTTATGATTAGGTGGGCATTTTTGATTGCCTGTTCTAATTCGGCCATAGCCATTTCAATTTCGTGGTCTTGATTTTCTTCCTCTGTAAGAAAGGCATTTTTTGAAATCAATGGTAACATTCTAATCATGTTTATGCTCCTCAAATCTAACTTCTAATGTAGTTAGTTGTAATTCTAGTCCGTGAATAATTTCTTGTTGTTCATTTATGATTTGGATTTTTTTGTCCAATCTTTCTGATAGAGTTTTTACTTCACTGTCTATAAGTATTCTCATATCATTTAGTTGTTCTTGTGTAGCAACAAATTCTTCTTCTTCTCGTAATCTATTTAAATTGTTTTCTACCACATTAAATCTTTGTTGGACCTGACCAAGACTAAAGACAGCCCCACCGATAGCAATGGTGGCCACTAATACTTGTTTTAACGGTATACTAGAATCTAGAAACGCCATAACTTCACCAGACATATTACAGATGTATAATTTCGCTTATCTGTGTATGTATCTTTTTAAGTTTTCCATACGCTGTAACCAAGATTACATTCTCTAACTCTGACCAATCCACAACATACTTCTTGTCAAGGATGCCGTTATTTTTTTCCATAATCAATTTGTTTAATGCATTTATAGTATAAATGGTATTTGATTGTTTCTTTCTGTGAACAGAAATTGTTGATTCTAAAATATCATTTAAATCTGCGTTGACCACATTGTAGGTCAAAATTAATTGTGAAGTATCATCAACATTTTCTAGAACGAATATTTTGTCAAACACCACTTCATATTTATCTAATATTTTTTTGCAAGTGTGTTCCAACTCACCAACTTTGCAAAAAGTAGAAAGTAATTGTGTTTCCATATTGATGCCTTTGTAAAATATACATCAATAAATAGTTTTCTTAAAGTCAAAAGTTTAAATTGTGACCAACTTTTACCGTATATGGAAACAAAAGTTTTTCTTTTAATGTATTTCTGGTGAATTCTACCTCTTCGGGGAAAATTTCAAATATCATAGAGTCATATGTGTATAGAATAGGCGTCAAACCAGTGTCAATAAGATTATACATTTGTTTGACATTGGTTTCTGTCTCTAATGCCTGAATATAATAGTTGAAGACCTTATTTTTACTACTGTTTTCCACGGTAATCCGATTATCATAATCAGTTAGAACATAGCCGGCTTCTTGATATTGCGCCCATAGATTTTCTTGAAACCTTTGTACTTGTTTAAATAAATCTATGTGTTTTACACGTTCTTCTAATTGATAACCATACAAATTTCTAAAAGTTATCTTTTTAGACTCTTCGTATTGGTCTTCTGTTAGATTTTCAACTCCAAAATATTGTTTTCCCAACCAAGAATGTAAGTCATCGGGAATTTGTATACCCAATTTGTCACAAATTAAATGAAGGTGATAACTATTAAAGTCAATATTGACCAATAGTTTGTCGCTCTGGAAAATGTCACGGGAACCATCGGTCCTATTCAATGCAGCATAGTTGATTCCACCGTGAGTATTACTTGGGCGGCCTGTTTTTGTATATAGATTATAGGATGTATATACTCTGTTCTCCCACACCAAATCCTTCTTATCTTGTCCGTAGTGATGTAAGAAAAGTTCGTCATTTACAGGGACGCCTAGACGTTCTATAGACG
>Ga0208644_1004387_pt1 | contig 10673 bp, 16 predicted proteins | sample VirMetDEL_Nov_18_FD_184517 | JGI IMG/M metagenome (GOLD analysis project Ga0208644, IMG submission 184517) | Aqueous microbial communities from the Delaware River and Bay under freshwater to marine salinity gradient to study organic matter... | ecosystem: Environmental > Aquatic > Marine >... | reverse complement strand
TGACTCAATCGTAAATTTAAAAAATGCCGGAAGAATATCCATAATCTTTTTATGGCCACTAATGCTACTAATATTTGGTATTGCTTTTTTTAAAAAAATTTTTGAATAAAAACAAATTTCTTTGCTTAAACATTTGGTTCCTCAAAAGGAAAGTCGTATATTTAAGTATAATTAAAAAATAAAGGTCATGTTGTTAGCACTTACAATTGTATCGGGTTTTAGAGCTTTGAATAATCTCAAAGTAAAAGAATTCGATGTTAATAAAGAAATTTCAAATTTCGCTGCTCAATCTTTAATTGTGTTTGCTTTAGTATCACTGTTTAATCTTATATTTTAAATGGAAAATTACCGCAAATCACTAACAGACGCTATCGAGGACAATAAAGTCGAAATGCTTGCTCCTTCTCGCGATTATACCGACGAAGAAATTATTTGGATGCGAGGTTACAATCAAGCCCTTCAAGATATGCTTGAAGACTTCGACAATGACTTCGAAAACTTCCTCAATCAACTCATCAAAGCACAACTTAACTAATGGATCAAGAATTCACTGATTTAGTAAACATGACATTCGACTCAGATCTACGAGTTGAAATCATCTATGAAGCAATTAAAATTGCCCAAGAACAACCCGACTCAATCTCTCCACAAGATGCTTTATATTTTGCGCTAAGAGAGTGGGATAAGTAAAAAATTAGTTGTATATTTAGATAAATAGGAAATGATGACAAACGAGAAGGCAGAATTAATCAACACATTGATTGAAATTGAAGAGCGAATCGATGAGCTTTGGGAATACCACCCAGAAAACCCAAATCGCATTGATGTAGAAAGTGAATTTAACGATCTACAACGAACAGCAATTTTGTTACAAAACCAAATAGACGAATTAGGCGGAGACGACGAAGATCGAATCTAAAGCCTTAACGAAGCACCCGTGGTGAAATAGGTAGACACGAGGGACTTAAAATCCCTTGACCAGTGATGGTCGTGCCGGTTCGATTCCGGCCGGGTGCACAAAAGAAAACGTTCTTTAACATATACATGAGGGAGAAAAAAGTAAAATCCTGGACGCAGGTGTGGCCGTAACTGATTGAAAGCATCGACGGGTGTCAGTCATAAGGGGAGCTCTCAAAAATATGGTCCGGTAGCTCAGCTGGATAGAGCAACAGCCTTCTAAGCTGTCGGTCGAAGGTTCGAATCCTTCTCGGATCACATTACTGGAAGGTGGGTGAGTGGTTAAAACCGGCAGACTGTAAATCTGCTCCCTTACGGGTACGGCGGTTCGAATCCGTCCCTTCCAACACAACACTGGCGTGTATCTCCTCAAGCTTATACCTTGTAGAAAGAGTAATTGGTTACATGTGAGTTCAAGTCTCACCCCGCCAACTTAAACTTGGATATTTAGTTTTTTGATATTATATTTAGAAATGGAGGTTTGGCAGAGCGGTCGAATGCGGCAGTCTTGAAAACTGTTTTAGGTGAGAGCCTAACCGGGGTTCGAATCCCTGAGCCTCCGCACTGAGTCTAGCCTCGGAAGGGAATAATAAATGGAGCCGCCAGCTATATCGGTGGGAGACCGAGACATTTACCCTTCCAACAAGACAGCGCTCCAGGGGTGCACAAATCCACTTCGGTGGTTGCCATTCGGGAAAAGATGGTGAGTGGGGAGTACGTTTACCGAACAACGTCTCATTGATAACCTCCCCTATAAGCCTCCGTAGCTCAGTTGGTAGAGCCACTGATTTGTAATCAGTAGGTCGTTGGTTCGAGTCCAACCGGAGGCTCAGGGAAGTAGCGCAGATGGTAGCGCATCTGGTTTGGGACCAGAGGGTCGCAGGTTCGAATCCTGTCTTCCCTACCACGCAGTCAGATGTATCTGGTTTCTCTGTTCCATTCAAAAACAGAGTGGAGCTACAGTGGCAGGAGGGAGTATCCGTTGAGTTACTCCCTTCTTATTTTTATATTTATAATCAGTGAAAACACAGGCAAAAATTAGAGATTATGCCCAAATAGTTCACCAATACTATCTGGAAGGTACGTTTGATAAAGAAGACGTAGTGGATTGGCTTGGAGAAATTGACAGTGAACTTCACGATTTAACTAAACATAAAATTGTATTCAGCTATTTTGATGATTGGTATCCTACTAGAATGACCGTATATAAAAGCGGTAGAGTAAAAGTAGAAACTGATTTAGATGAATTCCCATGATTGACCCAGAAAAAATATTTAACCTATTTAATAGAGCAGATGAAGATCCTCCTCTAAAAGAAAAAGCTGAGATTGCTGACCAGCTTATGAATTTTAGAGAAACGCCTGTTTTCTGGGTAGGCATGTTTAAAAAACTAATAATTAATAGTTCTAACGCTAGAAAACAAATAGAAAAAATTTTTCCTAAAGAAGTAGCTGAAGAATTTTTCCAAGTAAAAGACTTAAATGAATTATTTATGTTCACTAGAAGTTGGTCTTTTATTAGTAAAATTAACTTACAAGAACCTACTCATAAAGAAGCATTAAAAATATTTAATGATGTAGACTTTATAGTATGTCTTCGTTTATCTATTTCTTTTTGGGAAGAACGAGAAGAATATGAAAGATGTGCTTTACTAAAAAACATTGAAAATTTTTTAAATAAAGCTTGATTTACGAGTAATATTTCATTATATTACTGCCAATTTAAAATATACTATATGAAAAACCCAGAATTAGCTATCCGTAAATTAGAAGTAATGGAAGGTAAACTTACCACTATGAGTGTTATGCTTACCCGTCCTTCATCTACAGAAGAATATCAAGCTATAATTTCACAATGTGAAGAATTAGTTGATGATCTTAAAACTATGATAGAAAGAAATTAAAATAAGTTATGCAATTAACAGCAGAACAAATCCAATCTAATTGGGAAAGATTTATTGGTTACATTGAAACCTACATTGCTTCCCCTCGTAAAGAAAAACTTATTGAATTCTATGAGAAGTACCAAGAGCGTGTTATGCTCATGCCTGCTGCTCATAAAAAAGAATATCATAACGCTTTCCCTGGTGGGTATGTAGAACACGTAAATCGTGTAGTAGAAGGCGCTCTTAAATTTTACAATGTTTGGTGTGAGTTTGAAATGGATCGTTCTACATTTACTATTGAAGAATTAGTATTTGCTGCTATTAACCATGACTTAGGTAAAATGGGTGATGATGAACATGAATCATATATCCCCCAAACCGATAACTGGAGACGAGATAAACTAGGTGAAGACTACATGTTCAATAAAGAACTAGCCTTCGCTTCAGTCCCTGATAGAGGATTGTTTATGCTTCAATCCCACGGTATTCAATATTCATTTAATGAAATGTTAGGCATCCAAACACACGATGGTTTATACGATGACGCAAATAAGAAATATCTTATGTCTTACATGCCCGAATCTAGACCACGTAGTTCACTTCCATTTATCCTCCATCAAGCCGATTTAATGGCTGCTAGAGTTGAATTTGAAAGAGAATGGTTACCAAAATTTAAGAATCCCGTGCCTTCCCAAGAAAAGAATTTTACCTTAAAAGACAAACCTAAGTCTGTTAACAATAAACAACAAAAGGCATTAGGTTCAATTAAAAGTGAAGGGTTGAAAAATATGTTAGATTTACTATGATAACTGCCATTGTCATATTAGTGTTGTTGGTCGTTGCCTTAGGGTATACGACCTACAACCTTTTACGCAAGGTTGAAAAACAAGAAGACATAATCCAATCCCAATACGAATACGTAAATAAAATTAGTGAAACCGTAGAGTTCATAGACAAAAGGGTTACAGAAATAGATACAAAAGGTTCTTTTAAAGCCGATGATGAGGTAGGTTTTTTCTTTGAGCGACTAAAAATGCTCAATGAGCTCTTAAAAACCTACAAACTCAATCAATGACAGAAAACCCACCCAAAAAGAAAAAAAAAGGAGTTCAGTATTTTACCCAAGAGACAGAAAACGCTATTGTAAGATACAATAATACTGAAGATCACTTTGCGAAGGAGAAAATCTATCATGAAGCAATTCATTATCCTTTCTTTAAATTAACAGAAAACATTATCCATACCTTTAAATTTTACTACACAGAAGTAGAAAATATTGAAGACCTCCAACACGAAGTAATTACTTTTTTATTAAGTAAGATTCATTTATTTGACCCATCTAAAGGAGCTAAAGCATATTCTTATTTTGGAACTATTGCTAAACGTTATCTTATTATTTCAAACCAAAAAAATTATAAAAGACGTGTTGATAAAGCCCCAGTAGAAGGACTTTATGAGGATTTAAATTATTCTTATACATTAGAAGGCACAACTAGTTCAACAGAATATCAAGACAAACTATCAGAGTACATAGATTTATTTGTAGACTATGTTACAGACAATTTATTTGAATTATTTGAAAAAAATGAAGATGCTAGAATAGCAGATGCTATTTTAGAACTATTCCGTAAAAGAGATAGTTTTGATATTTTTAACAAAAAAGCACTTTATATCTACATTAGAGAACAAGTTGATGTAAAGACTCCTAAAATTACTAAAATAGCGAATCGATTATACGACGTTTTTAAAAGTAATTACTTATTTTATCTTGAATACGGATACGTAGATTTTAAATAAAAACATATTTATAACAAACTAAACACTATAAATATGAGTGCTCAATTCGATAAAATAATATTTGGTAAAAAGAAATTTGCGGATTTACTTGAGGAAATCTATAACAACCAAAAACGCCGTGAAGCACAAGTAACTGCGCTTATATCCGAGTTAAAACCGATGGTTACCGATATTGGTGACGCTACCCTCATCGTACCTATAATTGCAAACTATTTAGAAATCGCAGTTAAAAACGATGATTCTTTAATTAAAATGGCTACCTTAATTCAACGTGCTCTTAACAGTACTACTGAAGATGGGAATTTAGGAATTAGCGATGAAGAAAAACAACAATTACTTGATGAGATAAACAAGTTTAAATCTGAGGAGTAATGGCTTCTGACCGTGATATAAGATATGGTTTTTCCGATTTTGGAGGGGTTATTGCTTCTGGAATGGGTTATCCTTCTGCTGGAGGTGGTGGGGGTGGGGTTACCTTAGTCCCAGTCCGTGTAGTAGATATAGTTTTAAATGATACTCACCCAAAATTTAAAGATGTTGGAGAATGGAATGGTATAGGAACTATATTTTATACTAATGTAAAAGAACCAACCTTAATATCAGGAAGTAATCTTACCGCTAAACCTGCATTTTCTAATGTAAAGCAATATCCATTATTAAATGAAATAGTATATTTAACTTTACTTCCATCTCAAGACTCTCAAATAAACCCTGATGGTGGAGGTAGTGAAGAAGAATATTATTTACTTCCACTTAATGTATGGAACCACCCTCATCATAATGGTATCCCAAACTCACTCCCAGCTGCTGGAGGTGAAGCAGCTAATGGAGATTATCAAAGAACTGATGATGGTTTAGTTAGAAGAGTATCCGATGGAGGAACTGAGATTAATTTAGGAAATACTTTTATAGAACGTCCTAACATTCACCCTTTACTTCCCTTTGAAGGAGATTTAATTTATGAAGGAAGATGGGGACAAAGTATTAGATTTGGATCAACCGTATCAGGATCTGCAAATAATTGGTCTGCTACTGGATCTAATGGTGATCCTATTACTATTATTAGAAACGGTCAAGGTCAACAAACTGAAGATGGATGGTTATTAACTGTAGAAGATATTAATAATGATGATTCTTCTATATATGCTACAAGTACCCAAAAAATTCCACTAGCAGCTTCTAGTGCTAATTATAATAGTTACCCTTCAAGTAACAGTGCCCCTACTACCCCTAACCAATATTCAGGAAAACAAATAATTATAAATTCAGGTAGATTAGTATTTAATACAACTAATGATCATTTACTTTTAAGTAGTAAAAAATCAATAAACTTAAATGCTGTTGAACAAATTTCTTTTGACACTACTAATGATATTATATTACAAGGGGGAGATGTTTACTTAGGATCAAAAGATGCTAATCAACAACTTTTGCTAGGAAACGATACAATTCAATTATTGCAAGGGGTTTTAGAACAATTAGTTAATGTGACTACTGAGTTAGCAACATTTGCAAATTTACCTGTTGTAGGAGGTGTATCACCTTATCCTACTTTAGGTGCTAAAGCATTTGAGGCTAATTTAAAGTTAAATTATGCTAAAAATCAATTAAATCAATTATTATCTAAAAACGTTAGAACTACTTAATGGGACTTGAAAAATTGATAGGATCTTTTGTAAAACGTGCTGTAAGAACTACATTTAACGTTGAATTAGCTATTGATCCTTTAATTAAACAATTACAAAAATCGTGTCCTGATTTAAATTCTATTAAAAAAATTATAGAACAAAAAAATTCTTTAACTCAAGGACTTACTCAAGTTCAAACTACTCTTACTCAATTAAGTACTATAGGAGATCAAACCCTTTTAGGATTACAAATTTTAGATACTTCTATTTTAATTATTAAAAATATCCCATTACCTACATCAGTCCCACCCGGAGTAGGTATTCCTGTTAATGTTATTCTTAAATTTGGAGATACTCTAGAAAAATTAAAACTTTTAGTTAAAACTGGTAAAGGAACAGTACAGGCATTAGTTCCTACTTTAAATCTAATAAATAATAATATAGATAAAATTTTAACTAAAACTAACACTTTAGATGCACTTGTTACTAAATGCTTAATTGAAAAAACTTCTGGGATGAGTGATGAAGAAAAAGAAGCCTTTTTTGAAGAATTAGGAATTGATTTAAACGCACCTTCTACTGCCCAACAGGCATCTACTGGAGTAACCTTGGAAGATCAGTTAAACCCAAATTCCTCCAATCCTTTGCTATATAAAGGTTTTCAATTAATATTAGATAATGATAAAGAAAACCGATTTTCTTTTCCTAGAAGAAGAGTTATAGCAACTAGAAGTGCAGATAATTATACCATTCAAGGTATATATTCATACAGTGCTAATACTCAAATTTTAGTAGATGAAATTAAATTTAAAATAGATCAATTAAAACCCGTAGCTCTTAACGTAAGAACAACATCAAATTTATAATTTTAATATTTATAACAAAAACCACAATGAAAACCACAGAACTTAAACAATTAATCAAGGAGGCCGTTAGAGAAGCTATCCAAGAGGAAATCAAAGACATTCTTTTGGAGGCTGTAAGAGCACCAAAAGGTGTTTCTGTAGGTCAAAGTTTTGAACAACCAATTACAGAAACTAAATCAACATCTAAACCTAAAAATTTAGCAGAGCAAAGAGCAGCATATGCTTCTATTATGGGAGACATGAGAATGAATGGTGGAAATATGAATTTAACTTCAAATGATGTTAATACTTTTCGCCCACACTCAGTAGACTCAGCTAATGGAGCTTTACCTGAAGGTAATGTTGGTTTAGATATGATTATGGGATTAATGAATAATAAATAATGGCTGTTATAATTGGCACAAAAAATCCGCTTGATGTATTCCCTGGGAAGGGAATTGGGGTTAGCTTAAACTTTACTGAGGATGGGGTTTTTAATGTCAATTATACTACTCAAAACCAATTAAATTCTAATTTAGTTAATTTTTTTTAACTAACAGAGGAGAAAGAGTAGCTAATCCTAATTTTGGAGCAAATTTACGTCAATTTGTATTTGAACAAGTTTCTACTAATAATATAGAAGCTATTAGAGATAAAATTAAATATGATATTAGACAAAATTTTCCTAACGTAAAAGTTAACGAAATTGTGATTTTAGGAGATGAAGATGTTAATTCTATTCAAATCCAACTATATTACACCTATATACCATCCAATACTCAAGATTCGGTAATACTTAATGTATAATATAAAAACTAATGGCAACACCTACATCTAAAAATATTAGTTACACTAGTAGAGATTTTAATACTCTTAGACAATCTTTAATTGATTACTCTAAGACATATTATCCTTCTACTTATAATGATTTTAGCCCATCTTCACCAGGTACCATGTTTATTGAAATGGCTGCTTATGTAGGTGATATATTAAACTTTTACTTAGATAATCAGTTCCAAGAAAACTTTATCCAGTACGCAAGACAAAGCTCTAATTTATATACCTTAGCTTACATGCTAGGCTATAAACCTAAAGTAGTGTCTCCTGCTACTGTAGAATTAACATTATACCAACAAGTTCCTGCTACTACTTCTGGTAGTGTGCAAGTTCCTGATTTTAGTTATGCTATGAAACTAGGTTCAGGTGCTACAATAGGAACTTCTACTAATTCAGATATAACTTTTATTATTGAGGATGAAGTTGATTTTGCATACAGCAGTTCATCTAGCCCTACTGAAGTACAAGTATATCAACTTACGGGGACTCAACCTAGTAGATATCTTTTAACTAAAAAAGCCCTAGCATTTTCTGCTACTGTTAAAACCAAAACCGTAGCTGTTAACTCTACCCAGGACTTTTTTACTACTACAATTACTGATTCTAATATTTTAGGTATTCAAAGTATTGTAGATAGTAATAATAATGTTTACTATGAGGTAGATTATCTAGCTCAAGATATGGTATTACAAAGTATACAGAATACTAATACCAATGACCCTAATTTTTCTATAGATTCTCAAAATGTGCCTTTCTTATTAAAATTAATTCAAGCTGATAGAAGATTTGTAACTAGGTTTTTAAATAGAACCACTTTACAAATTCAATTTGGATCAGGAACTAATAATAATGAAGATGAAATCATTACCCCTAATCCGGATAATGTAGGTTTAGGTTTACCTTTTGAACAAGATAAATTAACAACAGCATTTTCTCCTACTAACTTTATATTTACTGATAGTTATGGTACTGCTCCAACTGCCGGAACTAGTTTAACTGTAAAATATTTAACAGGGGGAGGTGTTGGGTCAAACGTTAATACAGGAGTATTAAATACTCTAAACTCAGGCAATTTAACATTCCAAAACACTAATTTAAATTCAACATTAGCTAATACTATATTTAATACTTTTGCTGTAGATAATTTACAAGCAGCGACTGGAGGAGGTGATGGAGATACACCTGAAGCCATTAAACAAAACTCCATGGCTCAGTTTGCTAGCCAGTTAAGAACTGTAACTAAAGATGACTATATAGTTAGAGCACTAAGTTTACCTTCTAGATATGGTCAAATTGCTAAAGTATTAGCTACTCCTCAACTAGCATCTCAAGCTACATCAACTGAAAAAATAACAGCTTTAGATTTATATGTTTTAAGCTATACTAGAGCTAAAAACTTAGTTACATCTCCAACTGCTCTTAAAAATAATTTAAAAACCTATCTATCTCAATATCGTATGATTAACGATACTGTGAATATTAAAGATGGATTCGTAATTAATATTGGAGTTAATTTTGATATAGTTTTAGATTCTAATAATAATAGTGCAGCTGTTATAGCTAGTTGTATAACATATCTTCAATCATACTTTCAAATAGACAAATGGGAATTTGGTCAACCTATAAACCTTAAAGAAATTACTCAAGGTTTAGATGATGTACCTGGTGTTCAATCCGTTGAAAAAGTTGAAGTAGTGAATTTAGCTGGGGGGAATTATTCCCAATACGGATACGATATTAATGCTGCTACAGTAAATAACATGGTATACCCTTCACTTGATCCTTCTATATTTGAAGTTAAATTCCCTAATTTAGACTTTAAAGGTAGAGTTGTAAATATCTAAAAATAGTATAGCTATGGCATTAGAAAGTACATGGAGTAATTTAAGGAATAGGGTAATAAATAATCCTTTTAGAAGGTATAAAGTACCTAATGGCACTTTTAATACTAAAACTTATGAAATAGTTAGAATTAGCCCTGAACTTCAAAAACATTGGAATAATACTATTAACCCAGGTGTAAGCTCTTTAGGTAATTCTTCATTTAGAACATATCCAAGATATTCAAGACCTATTCCTAGTTCTTTAGATATTGAAAATAGTACCCCAAATGGAGGACCACTACACGCCCCTCAATACGGATTTTCTCATTTATATCTTCCAAGTTTAAAATATACTAGCCAAAATAGTGTTACAATAGAAAATCGTTTAGAACAAAGTAACTTAGATACTCAAGTTCCAATTAGCGTTCCTTCAGCAGGGTTTACCCATACTTACACTAGTGATAAAAAATTTGTTGATGATACTAAAGGGCAAAAGAATAAAGGGTACCTTTTATATAAAGCCTTTGACAGATCTAATCTTGACTTACAAGCAGGAAATCCAATAAATGACCCATCTTCAGGGTTTGTTCACTCTTATACCCCATTTAGTAAATTTTCAGCAAGTACCTATGGTCAAAAACAAAAGGGTAGACTAAAAACTGCTGTTTTTGGAATTACTAATCTAGATCTAGAAAACCCAAACCCAGTAGGAGGACCATTAAATGCTCCTTTATATGGATTTGCACATACTTACTTACCTACTAACACTTTTTCTAGCACCCCTAACGGACAAAAAAGTACAGGATATCTTAAGTCAAATGCTTTTAATTTATCTAATCTTGACTTAGAAGTAGGTATCCCTCAAAACGCCCCGGCATATGGATTTAGCCATACTTATTTA
>Ga0208644_1004377_pt1 | contig 10683 bp, 24 predicted proteins | sample VirMetDEL_Nov_18_FD_184517 | JGI IMG/M metagenome (GOLD analysis project Ga0208644, IMG submission 184517) | Aqueous microbial communities from the Delaware River and Bay under freshwater to marine salinity gradient to study organic matter... | ecosystem: Environmental > Aquatic > Marine >... | reverse complement strand
CAACTTTGAATCTTCCATCCAATGCTTTTTCAAGCCCTTCAATGTCAATTTTTTCCCAATATCCGAATCTAAGTGTTAGATAGGTTTCAGCGAACTTATAATCACCTCTACCATCTTTAACTTCACCACCATGGCCTACTTCGAAATGATCAGATCCAAAAAATTCTTTAATCTTTTCTAATTGTGTAAAACTAATTCTTTGCATAACCTTTATTTTTTAATAACAACTCGGCTTTGTGCCTCATTTACCCTGTAAATATACGAACAATATTTCAGGGAGCCAAATCTATCAGCGATTGTTTTTAGAAATATAATCTCCCTCATCATATGATTTTAATATATGACATTGTTTACATAATAACTGATAATTTGAGGGTTGTTCACCTTCAGGTGTGTGTTTAATATCCGAAATAATATGATCAACATCGAATAATCCCGCTAATTCATTTATAGGTCTATTAGGAAAAAATGTTTGTGCATCGTACCCACACCCTTCACATTTTAATTGATTATCCAAGATTTTTTCTACTTTATACATCAACCAAGGTCTACGTGCAGCATTAGACGCATATTTTTTATAGTGGTAGTGTTTTTTACAATATGAATGACGTTGGGTTTTGTTGTAAAATTCGGTTTCTTCGTTACACCATGAAACTTTACAACAACTCATATACCTAATTGTTTTTTAACATCTTTTATGTGACGACATTGCCTATCTTTTGCTCTCCACTTTCCAGCACAAGTACAATCTACGATATCACCTTTTACAGTAACGTTATAAAAGTACCCAGGATCACTCTTTGATTCAAATTTGAATTCCTGCTTTTCAACCTTAATTTTTTTAGGTTTAGGTTTATGCCATTCAATATCATTAAGAGTAGTTTCGGGGTGAACTTCTTGCCAAGTTGGAGTAATATATTTTTTTCCCTCAGAGTTAATATATAAACCTGGAGGTAAAAAATCATGTTTATAAGTGTATTTAAATGGACGAACAGCAATAAATTTACCTAAACCCTTAGGTGAATATGAGAATTGAGAAGTAGGACGATACATAATTCGTTTCCTTAAATTCCCATGCTTGTTTAAGTTTGTAAATACAAATAATGCCATAACCTTAATTTCTTTATATTGTAAATATACGAAACATGGTTTAGGTATCCAAACCCCCCCACTTTTATTTTTTAGGTCTACCTCTTCGTTTCTTCCCTTTAGCTGCGTCTTTGACATCAGCAATTTGGTTTTTTACTTCTTTAGCTGATTGGACTACATCATCAACTTCTTCTTTAACTCTATCGATTCTTTTTTCTACTTCTTCCACTAGTTCAACAACTTTTTCATCTAAAGTGGTTCGGTTTAAAACCCAATTCCACAATTTTTTTAATTGATTTTTCATTCCTCTCTAAATTTTCTTAGTTTCTTTTTTTCTTTAAATTTTGGGGCTTTAGGAGCTTTTATCATTTCAACTTCTTCCCCACATTCTACACATTTATAAATATCAAAGTCTAAATAAAATTCTGTGGTTTTACATTTATCACAAGGATAAAAATTTTCATCCATTAATATTTCTTCATAATCTACTCGTGGCATAATTCTTCAAATTCAATTTCTTCAATAGTTTCAACAAATAAAAAATGTGATTCTGTTTTTAAGGTATGATCCGCTCCCAGATGGTTTTGCATTCCTTTTACAAATTCTAAATGCAATTTTCCCTGTTTGTCAGTAAATGAGGAAATAGGAGCTTTGGCCTTAATGATATATAATTTATCATTATGTTTGAATAATTCTCGATAACCCATAAAACTATTTATAAAATACTTGTATTAACACAATAGCAATTGCTAAAATTAAGGTTATTAATGTTTTAAGAGATAATCCCTCTCCCAAATAAATATAGGTAAGAAAACTAAAACTTATTATCCCTGTGGCAAATCCTATAAGTCTTGAAGGCCACAATTGCCCATCATAATATTCTACAATATAGGTAGTAGCCCATATATAAGCAAAACTTATAGGAATACCTAAAATTGATATCAATAGAGGATGACTTTTTATCCAAGGAGATATAAATTGCCCATTAGTTTGAAACCATACTGCAATTTGCCCTAAAGCAAATAAAAATATTCCTAAAAATAAAGATCTCATATTCTACCTTTTCTTCCTGTTACTCTATATTGTTCCCTAGGATCAACCCCCCCTGAATAATTGTATCCTTCACATAATTCATTTTCAGGAACTTTATTATTAGTACCATAAAAATATATGGGACCTTCATAACATTCGTAAAAGGTCATAACATTCGTAAAAGGGATTTGATGGATCACTAACATTTAAAATTCTACGATTTCCATTAAAACTTCTAAATTCACGAGATGTTACTCTTCCCCATCTTCCAGGTTTCCATTCTATCTCACAACACTTAGAAGTATCAAAATCATACTTCATTTTACCTGTAAATCCTTTTTTTTCAGACATTTTTTAAAACTTTTTTATTACGTTGCATCACAAACCAATCTCTTGAAGTATTTAAACGAGTATGATGTTTTGATATCCTTTCATATTCTATATTATTTAGTATACAATAAAGTATAGCCTCATAATATTCATTAAATATCTGTAGCTTTTTTTTAGCCATTATAAATTTGGTGATCAAATTCTTCTTCGTTAAAAAAGTCCTCTTCATTTAAAGATTCCCATTCATCTACAATTTCTTCCTCAGAATCTTTTTGCATTGATTTAGGTAATGGTGGTAATAAACCTGCGTTTTCACATAAATTCCAAATTCTATCTTTCCACAAATCTAATTTCACACCATCAATAATACATCTAAAACCATAATGTTCGGTAAGTTTTCCTAATTTATCAATAAACTCCTCAATCATTACATCTAATTCACCCCCAATTTTAAAATTTTTACCATACTCTGAGTTACCATTAGTATTAGTATCATAAATTGATTTGATTTTTAACCATTCTTGGGCAATAGGACCTAAATTTTTACTCATAACTTTTATTATTTAATATGTAAATATACGAAAAATATTTTAAGTATCCAAATGAAATCTATGTTTTTTTATTTCTTTTTCCATTTGGATATCTAATGTTAATAGTATACAAAATTGTTTTAAACTTTCTCCTCCCTCAAATTCTGCCATTTTAGTTAAAGTTTTATCATCTAAGGAATAAAATACTGAAATTATAGAATTAATCATTCTTAATTTTAAGATATGGAGGAATTTCCTTTTTTTTCTTCTTTTTTCTTTTAGAATTATAATGGATATAACTGTTAAAGATTTTAATTTGCTCATAAAGAGCTTTTGGTGAATTTTTACTCATAATTAAAATTTAGTTTTTAGATTTTCTTTTTCTATAATTGATTTTAGTTTATTTACATAAAGTGGATCTTCGGCATACCTTTCTTTTAAGTATTGAAAATATTCTCCATCATTATTAATTTGGGACAAATATCTGCACTGGTAAAAAGCATAATCTAAAATACTCTCTCTCCAGGAATTATAATAAGCATGACCATTGTAAGTACCTTTAGCAGTATTAACCCTTACTCTTGCTTGCCTCATCCCAAATAAATTATGATTTTCTAAAAAAATATTACTTTTAAAATATCCTGTTTCAAGTAAAGCCTGGGCATAGACTATATGGGGGTACTTAATATTTATCCTTTTTAATTCCCTTTTAAATCTTTCAGGAGAAAAATCTAAGGAATCATTTAGTTTATTTAAAATAATTTTAGTTTCTAAAGGAGTATAGTGTATGATTTGACTTTTTCTTCCTAAATCATAAAAAGATATAATTGTAATCCCTAATACACAAAATATCAATGTGTAAAATTTCCAATTTAAAGAAAGAAATTTTGCTTCTTTTTTATTATAAATAAACAACATAACTATTTGGTTTTTAAAATTTTTAAAGCTTTAACAATCTCAGAACAGGTTTCATACTGTTCCCATTTTTCCATTATTATTAAATTTTTTTCTAAAGTATCTATAAAATCTTCTCTATCACAAGTGATATCAAAAATTGTACCATCTTCTTCAATTGTAATTTCTAATATATAGATATGACGTTTTTTAGTATGCAAATTACTCAAAATACCTTGCACACAAGCTTCAGAAATTTGTAAATCTAAATTTTTTGCTCGATTTTCAAATTCTTCTTGTGTTTTAACTTTTATTTTATGCACCATTAGAATAAATCTAAAAAATTTCCTTTTATTTTCTTATCCCTCAATATACGAAATTTTTCTTCGTTTTCTAACATTTTGGTTGCTAATTTTTCAAGATTTTTTTGTTTTTGGGTATCGTAATCTTTTATAATTTTATTATGTTTTTTATGTTTCATATTCTAGAAATATATTGGTTTATATCATCTTCATCATTATCTAAACCTAATTCTTTTAATCTTCTAAGATGGTAATCATCAACATCCCAATCATTTTTCCCTAAATTAACGGGTTTATGATCTTCCATTCCTTCAATTTGTTTACTAGTAAATATATCACCTATAAATAGATAGAAACAATTATAACATAACAATTCAGTATTTTCTTTTCTGTAATTTTTTTTATTGTTATCTTTAAAATGCAACAATAGAGGCATTTTATAATCAAATACTCGTCTTTCACAAAAACCACAATTAGCACATTTTTCTTCCAAATGTCCCTCTGAAATTAAACGGTATTTAATTTTAGCAGGGTTAAATGAAGAAGGATCTACTCTACCTTCAATTATATCAATCAATGCTGGTTCTTTTCCACTCCCCCTTAAAAATTTAGGGATTCCTTTCCCTTGTTGATTTTTATGTTTTTCAAATAAACTTTGACCTGTTTCTTCGTCTGTATAAATCTTAGCCCATTTTTTATAGTGTTGGTAAGAAACATTTAAATACCTACTAGCTGCTCTATTAGATAGAGTTTTATCCATTGCTGCTAAAATTTGTTCCTTACTTAAGGGTTTAGCTTTAGGCATATTTTAAATATCTTCTGGGGTTAAAATAGTAAAGGGGCCTTGAAGATTAGAATCATCATCATTATAATCATTTGATAAATCTCTAAGTTTATTAGCAATTTTTTCTTCTTCCTGGTTGTATCTTTTATATTGCTCATCAGTAAGGATTTGGATATCATTCCAAGTGTGATCTCCATCACCCCCAGTTGTAATTAATGCCTTATAGGTTTCTGTGGTTGAACAATTTACACAACTTTTATATCCATATTTTTCTAACCTTAACTTAGGCATGTCTTGTTTACATTGAAGACAAGGTATCATTTCTAATTTCATAACTTATAATTATTATTATTTTTGGTAAAGATACGAAAGAATTTGGTACAATCCAAGTTTTTTTATAAAAAACGGTATTTTACATAACTCCATAGGTCATGAGGAGTATTAAAAAGGTATCTTTGTTCTTTATCATCTATGTAGTATTGTACTTGTTCTTCTTCATCTTTTCTATCATAAAGATACCACATAATTAAATCAGTAACATCACCTCCATAAAAAGCAACACATAAATTTTCAATTACAAACCAAAGAGGATCAGTAAAAGGATTAAGATTCATTCCTAATTCTTCAATTTTCATTTCTTTTTGAAAACAAAGTTCTAATTGTTGCACACAAAAAACAAATAAATCTTTTTCATTTATATCTATTTTTTTTTCTACAGTATTAACTTTAGAACCTAAAATTAAACTAAATAACTTTTGAATATCTTCTTTTGGGTTATCCATTTATAAACTTTTTACTCCAAATATTTTTTTAAATTTTTCAAGAGGTAAATTTTTAATTTTACTAAAAAATAATTCTGCTTGAGTTTGAGTTTGAGCATCTGTCATACCTAAAACTTCTTCTTTAGAATCTTGTAAATAAAAAAATTTCCACTTTCTCATAAATTATTTATTAAATTTTGTATGTCAATACATTCATTGTAATCTTCTTCTTTTTCATAATGTTTAAGTATTCGTTTTAAAGCATTAGAAAATTCAGATTTAGGTAGTTCAACACTTAAAGATAAATTATCAACAATAAATAATTCTGCTTTATTCAATTTATTTTCAATAGCATATTTAATAGCTTCTAAAGTATACCTTAAAATGGGGGTGATAAAGGTATCTTCAAATATCAAGTGTTGTAAATCTTCCCATTCTTCATATTCAAATGATATTAAGGGAACTTCTCTTTCTTTAGTTTTAATATTTTTTCCCATGAGTAAATAGTATTAATGGGTTTAATAATAAATATTAAAGAATTTCATATTCTATTTCAATATCTGAAAATCCCCATGTTTCAGAATTTTTAGTTTGATTTGCGAAGGTAACCGCTTGATTAATATCATTTCCTTTTTTATTAACACCATCAGCAATTCCACCACCACCCCATCCTTTAGAACCGTGATTTATATGGAACATAGGAGGATTATAAATTGCTTTTAATCCAAAACCATGTTTAACAGATTTTTTCTGTACATTAGTATCAGCAAATAGAGGGTAAATTAATTCTTCTTCAAATCCACGGATTCCTTCCCAAACATGACGAGGTGCTAATTGAAAATCCCCACAACAATTAATCAAACTATAGTCATCACCTTTTACTGTTTTTTCTTCATATTTTCTTTCTTCAGAATTTACATAAATATAATCTCTTAATTTATTCCATTCTTGGAACTTCATCTCTCCACCATGAAATTTTTTAATAATTTCCCATGTAACTTCTCTTCTACTCAAAGTAATAAAAGTATTACCATCACTTTCATTAATTACTTTTTCAATATCTTCACGTTTAGGATGAATAATATCAATATTAGTAGAAACAATATAATCTCCAGTTGCTCTCCTAATACCAATATTACGTGCTAATACTTCACAACATTTTTGAGCTTGAGGGTCAAAATTAGTAAGTTGAGTAGCAGCCTCAGGGGGTATTACAAAATGTTTTAAATTACCTTTTAACTGTAAATTGTCTTGGATATCATAAAGTAAACTATGGGTAGGTGAATTCCAATCTATATAAAATACTTCATCATAAGTATTAATTGCTGAATTAATAGCATAAGTTGCTCTTTCATTTAAATGGCCTCCATAATTGTCATTTCTAGAAATTATAACTGCTGATATTTTCATTATTTAAAAGAATTTCTGTAAACATCCCAAAACTTTTGAGTAGCCTCAGGAAGATAATTATAATAATTTTTTAGATCTTGAATTAAATTTAATGTGTTCCTATACCCAATAACTTCATTTTCTAAATTAGTAACTAAATCTTGTTCATTTCTATCTTGATAAACTGTTGCTTTATTATAAACTACTGAACGTGGAAAATAATGTTGTACAATGTAAGCCCCCCAAATATCATCCATCCTACCAGCATGGGGTAGTACTGCGTAATAAGGCAAGACTTCACGTGATAAAAACGTATTTTGTGAGTTAAACGGGGCTATATCAGGACTACCAAAAGGTTTAAATTCATCAAATTTACATACTGGTAATTTACTTAACCTACATAAAGCATCAATATCAGGATCCCCATCCCAAAAATCAGCTTGAATTAATACTTTACGTAAACGTTTTCCTTTATATTCAATGTTATTTTTTTCAGGAACTAATTCAATAGGATAACCTCTATGCCATAAATCATTATGATTAGTAGGAGAAATAGGATCAAATACTATAAAATCCTTATGTTCATAGATATCAATTTCAATTTCTTTTCCTACTAATACTTCATCCCCCCAATTATCATAAGGGATATTATCATCATCAATTGTAGCTACAATATTAGCACCTTGATCATAAGCAAATACAAAACCTATATTTCTTCGTTGAATAGTTTTCCAACCAATAGTTTCACTTAATTCGGGATAAAATACTTCTTGTTGATCTGGGTGAAGGTAAATTACACATTCTCCAAATTCATTTTCTAGGTCATTATACATTTCGTGGGGTGTTTTAGTATCACCTACAATGACAAATGTCCAATCTTTTTCTTTAGCTATTTTACAAAACCTACGAGTTGCTAGTGTGGGTTCATTAATAGTTGTTGTAACTATAAATTTTTTCATCAATTAAGTTTTTGTTTTACATCAATATACCATTTCTTAACATAGTTTCCAAATTTAGATTCGAATACCTGTCTTTGATTTGGGATATCATTTAATGTTAATAAATTTTTATAATAGGTTGAAAAATGTTCATCTTTTAAGGGGCCTGTAGAATGTTCGAATATAACTTGATTTTCTAGTAAATATTCTTTGACAGGGGTACCTTCTTTACGTGCTACATCACTAACTACCATTCCAAAATAATCCCAAGGTCCATAACCTTTCCATTCATCAAAAATTGGAACTAATTTTTCTACAAATGATTTACTGTAAATATCAAACCATCCAGCCCATTTGAAATCATAAATTTCTTTTAATTGGGGAGTATCTGAGTTGTTAGACATAAAATTAGCTATATCAAACACATCACCCTTATCCCATTCATTATAAGGGATATTCATATAATTGGGGTGAGTTAAATGGTCCCAAGTTACATCCCACATTTTATATATTTGGGGAGTAATAACAAAATATTCATCATTAACTGATTTGGCTGATTCAATTAAATAAAACAATAAATGTTCATGAAACCACATATCAGGACAAATACTCATGTAATAATCAATATGAGGCCCAATAATAGATTTTTCTAAATCTAAATGTCCATATAATTCATCACCTTCATAAATAAAAGGTTTATGTTCAGCCCAATCTAGTAATTTAGAAATTGTTTTATATTTTTCAATAAAAAATTCTTTAGGTAATTTAGATTCTTCCCAATTAATAATATAGCTAGAAAGATTAAGAGCAGTATCTATATAAATTGTATCTTCAGAATTAAGATAATAAGATGATTTTTTTAATTGGGAAAATGTTAATAAAGCATAATCAATTTCCCAAGGCATTATATGGTATTTGATTTTTATATTCATTTTAATTTATTATAAACTTCTTTAATGCCTTGCTCTAATCCTATATAATCTATTCCTAAATCAGTAAATGTACCTGAATATGAGGGGAAATCTCCTATCCATTCTTGTCTTATTCTTCGTCTTAGGCCTCCTTGATCATTAATTAAGGAAGCTATTTGGGTTAAAAATGGAGACTTATTATAAGTACAGTCAATAATTTTAGGAGGATTATCATTTTTTATATAAAAGTTAACTAATTTAATTAAATCTTTCATATAAAAAAAATCCATTTTCTTTTCAGCGAACACATATAGGTCTTCCCCTTTTAAATAACGTTTTATATTAGATTTAATAAACCTAGTATCTAACTCATTTTCATCAAAAACGGCAAATATTCTAATATTATAAAAATTATCCTCAGCATTACAAATATCTTTTATAATTTTTTTACTTAAACCATAAGGAGTAGTAGGTTGTCCTAACTCAGCACCAGATCCAAATTGAATTAATTTATTAAAATGAGACTTATTATAATATAAATTATAAAACATTTGAAGGTTTTGGTAAAAAACCTCTCCAGTATCAGGTTTAAGGCGGCTACCTCCTTTAATAGCAGTATGGATAACTATATCAAAATGTTTATTAGTAAACCATTTATCAGTGGCTTCTTTGTCTGTAAGGTCAAAATCCTTTCTTGTGATACAAGTTACATCATAAGGAAATGAACTCAGGCCTTTTTTAAGGCTCTGAGCTATGTATCCATTTCCTCCTGTGATGAGAATTTTCATTAGCGCTTAATAACTGTTTTGTTATTAGTAATAGGGGTTACAGAGTGGTTTGTATTATTATAATAATCATGATCTTTTTCGTATTTCCATTTTGAATCCCCTAACAATTTTTCAAGTTCATCTTCTTTAATTTCATAAAAATTTTCTTGAGATGGAAATTGACGATTACGAACTTCATCTACATACTCTGTAAGGGCACTAGTCATCATTTGGCCTGCTTCACAATAACGTTTTACAAATTTAGATTTAAATTCCCAAAACAGACCCATCAAATCATGAAAAATAACTAATTGACCATCTACTTCATCACCAGCACCAATTCCATAAACTGGAATATCTAGAGCACGTGCAATCATGCCTGCAGGTTCTTTTGGCATGGCTTCAAGTAATAAAGCAGAACAACCTGCTTCTTGAAGAGCTAATGCTTGTTTAAGAACGATTTCAGCTTGTTCAGCTGTTTTACCTTGAACTTTGTAACCACCTAATTTAGCACGAGTATGGGGAGTAAGACCTAAGTGACTCATAACCATAATACCTGAATCAGCAATTGCTTTAATTCGTTCTACCATAGCTCCTTCAACTTTAACCATATCCATACCAGCTTTAATAAAACGACCGGCATTTTCAACTGCTAATTCATTTGAAGATTGATAAGACATATAAGGCATATCACCAATTAAAAATGCATTATCAGCACCTCGACTTACGGCCTCACATGAACGGACCATATCATCCATAGTAACTGGAATGGTTGTTTTGTGTCCTAATGTGGTCATTCCTAATGAATCACCTACTAGAATACAATCTACACCACTCATATCCGCAATACGAGATTGAGGATAATCGTAGGCTGTAACCATTACAGTTGGAACATTATTCTTTTTGTTGTTGTTTAAGGTTAGAATTGTTTTTTTCGTTTTGCTATCTGCAGCCAT
>Ga0208644_1004373_pt1 | contig 10690 bp, 11 predicted proteins | sample VirMetDEL_Nov_18_FD_184517 | JGI IMG/M metagenome (GOLD analysis project Ga0208644, IMG submission 184517) | Aqueous microbial communities from the Delaware River and Bay under freshwater to marine salinity gradient to study organic matter... | ecosystem: Environmental > Aquatic > Marine >... | reverse complement strand
CAGCAGCTTCTGCACGTGTTGTTTCTACGGCAATAGCACTTTTGGTCGATTGACCGATTTGATAGAATATAGATGATGTATCTGGCATATTAGTATTTAACTATAGTTAGTATTGATGGTTAAAGTTAAGCAGTACCATCCGAAACAAGCTCTGTCCAAGCAGACCCGTCCCAAATGATAATCTTATTAGTGTCCGTCTCAAAGTATGTTTCACCAGCAGTTGGCGAAGCGGGACGGGTTGACGATGTGACTGTATTTAATTTAGCCATGTCTTATAGTTCCTCCATAGGTTGTGTCCAAGCTTCTCCCGCCAACACGGTCAACATAGCCGAGTGAGAGAGTGTATCTTTTCCGTATAGGCATCGTGGTTTAGCTCCTTCGTATTTAACAAAGGTCTGATCACCTGCCACGTTATATCTTAGTGTGTCCACTGATGTTTCAAGTACTTCGTCAAAGTTAACGGTACTTACTTCATCAGCGTTTAGAATTACATATTGTCTACTCATAGTTATTAAGAGGGTACGTCAGTTGAGAAGGTAGGACCATTAGTGAGAGTGCCGTCGTAACCACCGCTACCTTGGTCTGTGATTGTAGTTCCTGTACCACCATCGTTGTCTCCCATACGATACCACATAACAGGACTTAGTGATGAAAGATCGGCAGGTACTCCGCTATTATAAACAGCAGCTGCATCAGTAGCGTCTAACGCTGAGTCAAAGTAAGCTACCTCGTCTATTAATCCTTTGAAGGCATAAGTTAAATAACGACCTGAACGACCTATGTATTGAGTGTATGAAGATGCACTAGATACTGTGTGTGTCGCGCTTAATGTTTCAGCAACTCCATTGATATATAACTTAGTACCACTAGCTACGCCCGATTGGACAGAGAACAAAAGATGAGTCCATGTGTTATGACTAACCGTACCTGACGCGACTGAAGAACCTGAAGAGGTCGCAAAGGCAAGCGATTTAGCCCCAGTCGTTTCACCTCTTAAATAAATATTATATTGGTATGTTGGATGTGCTACCATCCTGCTCGCCAACCAAAGATAGCTTGAGTTTATGTCAGTATACTTAGCCCACAGAGAAATAGTCATATCTCCGCTATGATCGTAAGCCGTGCCTAGATCGACATGGTCGTCTGAGCCGTCAAAGTTTACGCTGTATTGATTAGCAAAACCTGAACTATACTCATTAGCAAATGTTCTCCACACTCCGCTGTCATATACAACAATAGCACCTGCATCGGTACTACCAGCAGCTTTCAAATATAACTCACCATTCTTAGCAAGTCCGTTAGTTACCAGCGATGATTGTTCGCTGTCGTTAATTACTGTAATATCGCTCATGTTTAGCTGTTGTTATAGACTTGCCAGTTACTACCGTCAAATACGTAGAGATCATAAGTATCGCTTCCGTACATGATAGTGCCGACGTCGTCGCTTGTTCTTGCTGATATGTTTGCTGCCGTGTCTACATCGGGTGAAACGGTATCTTCAGGGAAGCCGAGAATAGACTTTAAGAAGTCCGTCACAGCGTCCGTTTTATCTACCTTGTCATCCAACTTCGACTTAACGGTCTGCCCGATTTGTTGAAGTATGTTAGCCATTAGTGATTATATTTTTATGTTAGTGATTATTGATTGTCAAAACTATTGAGCAGCTTGCCATCCTGAGCTTGTAAATACATACAATTTATTAGTGTCCGTGGCAAAAGCCATCGTTCCTAATTCGTCGTCAGTCCTTGCTTGAATATTACTCTCGGTGTCCAGAATAGCCTTGCTAGTGCTAGTAAGAGATATTAATAAGTTCCTGACACTCTGTCCCATTTGATACCATACGCTCATATTTTGCTTTCATTTTTATTAGGTTAAATCCGACTCTTGTTAGAGTATCATGGATCACCTGTCAAGCCTTCAAGAAATTCTGCGTGATCTCCCACTTCTTCTTCACGTGCATCTAGGAAGTACGGCAGGTCGTTCCAAGCAGTCGTCCCGTCTCCTATCTTAATACGATTACGGTCAGTATCTAACTCAATAGCGACCTCTCCTTCCAGCAGTACAGGGTTCTCTTCCTGCCACTCAGCATAAGTACCACGTCTTAATTGTATACGTTTTGTAAAACTAGGCATCTGGTTGTCCTCCGTCGAATATATCAGTGTCGTCCAATACAGGACCACCACCGTCAATAGTAACAAAAAATGGATCACTCTCCAACGATGTAACCTTCGTTTGTAGTTCGTCAGCTCGCTCTTTGTTCTCCTTCACCTTTCCTGAAGATACAGCTGCTAGTGTCCGTTGTTGAGCAGACAGAGGGTGTGGACGAGCTATTGGACGACGAGGCATACTTAGCACTTCCAACGACGCAACGCCAAAGCTTTACGGGTAGGTCTGCCTTTACTGTCTTTCATTGGGCCCTTTACTCCTGACATCCTAGCACAGAAGGAACGCTTACGAGGACCACCACCGGGTTGAGGAGCTTTTAGATTAGACCCTGTAGCACGATTGTATTTACGTCTTCCCTTTGCAGTGAGTCCACCTTTACGGCTTTTTTCACCTCTGCCTATGGATAACGATACAGCCACCTTACTTCTTCTTCGGAAACCCACGCTTCATGTTAGCGTAAGCCTTTGGCGATATAGTTGACTTCTTCTTACTACGACTAATACCGAGTTTCTTTCTTCTGTTAATGTTTGCGTATAATCCTTTTGGCATATCTATCTCTTCATTAGCAGCTCCATCATACGATCAAGCTTAGTGTTTATCTCTTTAATATTTGTTTCAAGACCACCCATACGGTTCTCAACAGCCGTGTCTCGTTCCCTTTGTGCGGCCAGTTCCACTTCTATCTTAGTCAAACGCTTCTCATCACTCTCCAACCGATCTGTCAGCTTTTTAATCATCCATCCAATAACACCAAGAATAATAGCAAGGGCAGAGTCGAGGAAGTGAGAAATTGTTTCGGTCATTCTTCTTCTTCTTCTAAATTTTCAAACTCAACCCAAGTTGTATCATCTCCATTAAGCTCTTCAAATAACCACCACCAGTTATCATTACTATCTAACGCTAAAGCTTTTGCACCTGATGGGGCTGTATCTATATTAGGTTTATTATTCATAATCAATGATCTGTGAATTCATATAATTTTTTGAAAAGCGTACCTTCACCTTGAACTGTTCTATAAGAGTAAAAGGCAACAACGCCACCAGCACCTGTGAATGAGGGAGTAATAGTATCTATATTTGAACCATTGTGGTCATTAAATGTTATAGTGGCTGGAGTGACAACCGCACTATATGTTCTTATAAAAAACGTAGCACCATAAGCCATATCGGTTGTGTCTATAATTACGGTTTGAGACCCCGATTGTCCACTTAATCGATAAATCTCTGTTCCTTGGTGAGTACCCCACCACAAGGTTTGAGAAGTAGCGTCACTACTTTGTTGTCCCGTGGAAGCAGCGTCACGATTAGATACCCTAGCCCAAGAGCTTTTAGCTGACGACCAAATATACTGAATACCGTTTACATCCCCCGTACTTCCGTTAGTTAGCAAATTAAAAGTGTTCGTACCGTCTGATATATTTAAAGTTGCAGGAAGTGAACCACCCGTGATGTGAGCAAGATGACCATTGCCAGACCTAAAGAATTTAACATTTGAAAAGTCAGTTACCGAAAACTCACTTGGGGCGTACCTACCTGATTGTGATAGATATACAACTTGAGAGGCAGCCATCTTAGAAACATCACTTTTAATTCTTAAACCTTCAATGTTTTGATACCCAATATTAGATTCTGAATAATAGAAGCCTGTTGTGATAGTATTAGTCTCCACAGCTCCTAACGCATAATCAACACCTTCAACTTTCAAATAGTGCTTTACCGTTGATAGGTTCTTAATACAACTAAATGTAGCGACACCAGCATTATCGTGGGTTATATGACCTCCGTTTACGATTAGGGTTCCACTAAAAGTAGACTCTAAAATAAAATCATTCTGCCTATTTCCTTCGGAATAAATATTATTAATTACAACCCTAGCATCCCCGGAAACCACGAAACCTGTGTCTTGTGAGTTTTCAGCTCTAGGGTTATACAAGTAAACATGACTTCCAGAAATTACAAAAGAACGCGCACTGGAGTTCGTTGGACTACTACCCTCAGCAACACCTGCTAATACTACAGAGCAATCAATGAGAGATGAAATAGTTACACCACTTTCAAGACTGAAACCCACACTGCGGGGCTTATCAGCTAAACAACGCTCAACTGTAATTTCCCAAGTTGATCCATAAATACCAAAACAAATATCAAAAGCATACGCACGAATGTCTTCTAACTTTATTTTTATACCTTGGCTGTCACCACTTGTCGATCCTGACGTGCCTATCTTAACACCACACGTACCGCTTCCGACTGTCGGTGATCCATTGACGATGTTCATTCGTTTTAATTGAAAACCTATAGCAACATTAGGTATAGTATCAAACGCTGTTATATCCGAATTTGTTTCTATGGTAGTTACACTAGGCTCACCTGTAAACCCACGCTGAACATTACCCTCACCTGTTATTATTTGTTGCTTGTGTGGGTTTAAAGTATTAGCTATTACGTATCGACCGCCCGGTATGAAAACAGCAGCCTTCGTATTTAAAGCGTTTTGTATGTAGGAGTCTACAGGTGTGTTTTCGGTTTTAGCTTTAATACCAGCGTGTAAACTGACGGGTATATAATCCAACACATTAACAACGTCACTAAAACGATTAGCAAGGCTTCTCTGTGTGGTTGAACCCGCTGCTGTAACACCATACCCGCCAAGTGATACAATAGCAGGACTACCACCAAGAGCTATAGCTGTGTCAATGGCATCATCAACGTATGCTTTATTAGCAGCGTCTGTGTTATCGGAAGGAGCAAACAGATTTATTATCTTGTTACCTTCAGCGTCGTAATGCTCCAGTCCTTTTTTCGTAAGTTGTTCACCACCCGTTCCTTCAGAAGCTTCCTGCGATAAAAAGAGATTGTGTTTATACCCTTCATCTAGTTCGTTCTCAGTAAGTATAGAACCGTCAACAAAGTCTACTAACGGAGAGAAATCACCACGACTATCACGGTATATCTTAATAGCAGCACCAGTAGCAGGAGCCGTGTTAAAACGAATAAGTTGAACAGGAGAGGTGACGATTGTAAAGTTTGTAACCTCACTACCGTTGACCTTTACCTTTACGTGTGCGTCTCTAAGGTATTCAAAAGAAAAGTTGTAATCAGTCTGTGCTGCAACAGCTGTGTAGTCTACGTAGGTGTTAGCCATGATATTATATTATTACTTATTGAGTGAGGAGTTCAAGCACTTAAAAGCCTACAAAGTCTGTTAGAACCTTTAATTGTTTATTTTGTAACCCTTCGTTTGTTATCTGATTGGTCCACGAGTCGCCATCTGTATCTAGATAATTGTTTCTAAAATCTTCGTCTTGTTCTATTTGCTCCCACACGTCGTTTTTAAAACTTGTAACTTTATTGTTTATTAAATCAGCTTTTGTTACGTCGTCTGTGTTTACTTTAACCTGTGGTGCATTCATGTATTCAGGGGAGTTAATTAAAATATTTAAATTCTGTCTTAACGTAAGTCCATCAAAATCAACAGTATTAGACATCTTATCCATCCAAGCGTCATATAAAGATTGACCTGTGCGTTTGTGGTAGAACTTTCTAGTATCCATCCCACTTTTTCTGTAAGTCTGCGTCTGTCCTAGCTTTCCTCTTAAACCCGCTATCTCAGTCATTATAGGATCGTTCTTTTTGTCAGACCAAGTTATAGGGCTTATTATTCCCCACCAACCGTCCATACTCCAGACCCTCTCTACTTTCTCACCCAATAGATTCCTACGATATTGACCGGGGTGTATTCCTAGCATTCTTTCTTTTGCACGAGCCTGCCACTCAACGGCTTCTCTTTGAAATTGTTCATTTATAGCTACTAAATCACGAGTCATCGTAGGACTGAGAGACATCGCCCAACCTCTAGGAATATCCATAGCTGTCTTTTTAGGGTCTAACGCTACGTCTAAAACCTCATACAGACCTGTTATGAAATACTTATTGGTCATATTTTCAACAATAGAAGCACTTAGTGCGTCCACAAATGTTTTGTCGGTATCGCTGAGTTCGTCAAAAGTTAAACCAGTCATACCCATGTAATGAACAATATCCGCCATAGAAGACATGAAAGTAGACCAAGGTTCTAAACGTTGATAGCTTATTCGTTTCCCTGCTATAGTAATACTATTCGGCCTCCAACCTGCATCTACTAAACGTTTTCGTTGTTCTGTTGTTAAGTAAGCCCCAGTGCCTGATATAGCACCAGTAGTAGCAGCGTAAGCCAATGACGACGTTAAAGCTACTCCTAGTATCATATTAGTCATAGCTTCAGCTTCTTGTTCTTTTAACTTAAGCGTTAAGTCTTGTTGTTCTCTATACAGATCGTCTAAGGTTTTCTGGGTTTCCTCTATAATGTCTTCTGAGGCTTCTTTAGCTGTTCGCATTGCCTCCCCTTTTTCTATTTCATCAGCTAGTCCTTTAAGTTGTTTATGTAGTGGTGATTGCTTCCACCAAAATTTATAAATAAAACCACTAGCAGCTGTAGGTGGGAAGTGATCCAAACCAAATTGAGCGATTGATGTAGGTGTTTTTATAAACGGAACCTGTAGTCTTAACAGTATTTTCAGAGGATTGTAATGTGCGTCTTCTCCCCCTCTAGTCCACCTAGCAAAAGCCCGTGCAGTTTGAGAGAAATATTTATCAGCATAGTCAGCTTGGTATGTTATAGATAACGCCAATTGTTCTACCTCGTTAAACTCTTCTTTACCTGCCCACTGCGGAAGTCCTTCCTGCTCACGAAACGCTTCCTTCATTCTTTTATCTACATATTCATTCAAAGCTTTAGCGTCCAAGCCCTTACCTATACCTTCGCTCATAGCAAAAGAACGCATGGCTCTCATTAGCCCCATTGCTTTAAAAGGTTCATCCATAACGCCCATAGCTCTAAAGCTTATAGAAAACAACGGATCAAGAGCTTTTCCTATCTGAGTAGTAGGTTCCCCTTCTAACATTTCTAACAAGAACTTTCTAAGCCTAGTCTCATTACGTTCGCTCTTTACTCCGTACTGTTTGATCAGTTCTGTTAGTTTCTTTTTATCTTTTAAAGCAACCTTAATAGGTGTCGTACTAACAGCCACCTCACCCGCTTCCATTAAATCTTCTTCATGCCTCCTAAAGGATTTAGGTAAAATAGCTGACTGTCCTTTGTCTTTGTAGGTCTGCTTCATTAAGTCCCAAAACGTCGTAAAGTTAGAGAAGTATTCCGACATTCCTTGTACCTCTGCTTTCGCTAACTTAAAAGCTTCAGCTGTAGATATATCCTCAAAAGGGTTTGTTTTTGCTTTTATAAAAGCTTTAACGGCTTGCTGTATGGGTTGATATACAACATTAAAAGCAGCAGTGGGTACGCCAACTAACCAAGTACGAGGACTGAATAACATCATATTCATACGTACCATTTCAAAAGCTCTTAACATCAACTCAAATGTACCTGAAGCTGCTTGGTCGAACTCTCTAAAACCTGACAACTCTCTAATTAATTTCTCAGCTAATTCATTCTCAGCTTCTATATCAGCGTTCTTTACTTTTTGTTGTAGTACTTGTTTAGCTTTCCGTGCTTCTTGTTGTAGTAAAGCGATGTCTTGTGGTGTATTCTTTTCGTTAGCTTTTTTAGCTAAGTACTCTCGTATCTCTTTAATACTCTTATCAGACATTTCGTCTAATTCTTTTATGTTAGCTCTTAAATTAAACTTTTGAAATAACTCCTTTGACCTGAGTTTTCGTATAACATCATCACGCATCTCAGCTAACGCATTACTTAAGTCAGCTCTCACATGGTCTAATAATACTTCTTTTTCTATCGGTCCTAAATCAGTCTTTTTAGCTATACGGTCAGCTACTTCATCAACAAGCAAACGTTCGTTGCCTTCTTTAATAGCTTTATTTAAACTCGTACCAATGCTTTTTAATTCATCGTTTATTATTTTGTTAACAAGCTTTGCCCTGTTAGGTAGTATATCGAATAAACGTTTACCTTCTTTGCCTGTTAATAAATCGTTTAAAACTTTTAATGCTCTGCTTTTATCTTCTGCTTTTATATTTTTAGCCTCAGATATTTCCTTAATCGTTTTAGTTATAGACTCACGATACTTCTCAGGATTAGCTAGTATATCCTGTACATTATCTAAAACAGACGACACCCTTTTAGCAGCCTTTTTATTACTCTTAACTGCGTCTGTTAATGTAGTTGTAATACGTTTGGAGAATATATCTAGGGATGCTTTTTGTTGTGGTACTTTTTTCTGTAGAGTCTTAGATACATTCTCAGCAATACTCCGCTGGTACTTAGACCAAATGTTTTCCACAGCGTTATTTAAAGCACGTCCAAACGTTGCATCTAAAGCATCCGATAACGTACCTCCTTTAATAACACCATCTACATCTGCTATCTCTTTCTTTAAACTGTCTATTATAAACTCGTCTTTTATTTTTCCATCCTTAACGTCGCCTACTAATTTAAGTAAACCGTCTATTTGATTCATCCGTTTCAAGACTTCAGGTTTATATACCATAGACTTACTAAAGAAATCCAAAGGATCAGCAGCAAACGCTCTAAGAGATTGTCCAGTTATTCTCCCAGCCCTAGCTCGTATCTCCATCAACTTTCTGTATCTTCTTACATCAGTTTCAAAAGTATTTAAAATAGCTCTAACAGCTTCAATATCTTTCTTCTTTAACAAATCCATCATCTCTATGATCTTAGGATTCATACGTTCAGCTACACCTTTTTCTAAGTTCACCATCCTTCGTATCTGATCCGGTAAACTAGACGCCCTGTTTATATACTCCTCAATGTCTAACTCAGGACTCTTCGGTTCTTCTTTTTTTAGTTTAGGTGCTTCTGCCTCAGCCTCCTTGAAAGCTTCTTCTTTTTTCTCAGGTGCAATATCTTCTTTGGGTTTAACATCACCGAACAGTTCATCTAACTCTGGGTCTACCTCGTCTATTATATCATCCTTTGGGTTTAACTCAGTAAGAACATCGTCTTTAATTTTGTTCTCATCCTCGATTACTCTCTTTAATTCTTTCAGTGCAATACGAGCGTCACCCTTACCCTCAGCAGCTTGGCGTACTTTCTTTAACGCTTTAAACTTACGCCACACCATGCCTGTATATCGACCTACACCAAATGTGGTTAAGTTAACACCAGCTCCTAAAAGCCCACCTTCAATCGTTGCCTGTAATCTTTTCTGAAAAGCTTGATCTGCTTCGTGATCTTCTATGTCTGTTGTTATATAATCAGCTACAGCACCTCTCAATGCCCCCTCGGAAGCTATACCTGCTAGTCTTACTGCTTTTTTACCCTTAGGTGTTTTTGCTATTAGACCTGTCAGTTTTGTTGTTTTAGCAGACAGTCCTGTAGCTTTGCTCACACCTTTTACTGTTGTAGATATAGCACCTCCGGGAACCCAAAACGATCCTAACCACGATCCTATCTCAGCCGTTATATCTTCAGCAGCACTTTGTGGCTCTTCGAATAATTCATCTTCCCATCTAGCTCTTGTAGAAAACTCAAACCACTCATTTAAAACGTTGTATATATCCTCGGTTGCCCGTACTGGTATTCTACCTAGCGTCCTTGTAACATCTCCTCTTCTCTTAGTCCACGATGTAAAACTGTCCCAGTAATCGTCATCCTCACCTAAGTCAGCAGGTTCAGGGTCTAGAGTGGTATAGTCACGTAGTGGCTTTGTTGTCTCCCACCAGTCTTGCTGAGTGCTTAAACTAGGAAGTACGGTTGGTTCAACTGTAGGAGCCGTGGTATCCCACCAATCATTTTGTGGATCAGCCATTATTACTTATTAAACAATTTTCTTTGAGAACCTATAAAAATCATTAAATTAGGAGGACGAACAACGCCATCTGCATCTGGTTCTGTAGGACCGTCTAATATTCCAAACTTATCTCTCATCTTACGTAAAGTAGAAAATTTAGTATCCTCTATATTCTGTTCCTGTAAAGGTAATTTATGATACTCAGTGAGTTCGTTTATGTAAGCGTCTCCTAGTGCTCTTAAATCATCTACTTTACCGACAACAGGAGTCATACGCCAATCAACTAAATCTTCTTTAATATCAAAGTCGGGAACTTGGTCAATACTACTGTAACCAAAACGTTTTCTAAGTAGCTTAGATGTTTCTTTCATCCGTGCTGGAGCCTCCTCATCGTCGAAAAACTTTATTACGTTCTGTTCTTTTAATAAAGCTTTATCAAATCTATCAGCTGCCTCTAAAGCTTTAGCTCTTATAGGAGACTCTGCTCCCGTCATTTCCCTGAAAGCATAGTCTTTCTCCCCTATAGTCTCCTCAAAGAAAGGAGCTAATTTCATCTGTGTGGGACTACGTAGACCTCTTATAAACTCTAACCAAAATGGTTCTAAATCTCTTAAATCCCTTTCAGCTTGTTCTAGTTTATTATTAAATTCAGTGGAATCAAAACCTTTAGAAGCCTGTCGCTTACGTTCCTGATCACTGACAGTCTTTATAGTTTCCTGCAATCTCTTCCAGCGTCCCTGTAATTGTTCAGATATTTTC
>Ga0208644_1004372_pt1 | contig 10691 bp, 18 predicted proteins | sample VirMetDEL_Nov_18_FD_184517 | JGI IMG/M metagenome (GOLD analysis project Ga0208644, IMG submission 184517) | Aqueous microbial communities from the Delaware River and Bay under freshwater to marine salinity gradient to study organic matter... | ecosystem: Environmental > Aquatic > Marine >... | reverse complement strand
TTCGCGGCGATAATGCCAGATTGCCACGCCCATTGCAAAACAGCCCCAAGCTGCCAGCAACACCCGCCAGAATTCCGCATCAATTTCGGCTGTCATAGCACCAGGCTCGCCGCATAACAGGTTGCAATTACGAAAACGCCCCACGCCACCGCAGCAACAATTAGCCGCAAGTGTGGCCCAATCCAATCAATCAGCTTCTGCGATGTCACGGCGTCAACTCGCACTGTGCGGTTAAGTGTCCGCCACTCTATGCCGTCTTCGTCGCGATCCTGCGGTGTCTCGTTGTCGTCTGCCATCGGGTCGCCCGCAGGTTTTCGAGAATTTTCCTACATCATACCGCTTGACACGTCGCGTGCAATACTACTCCGGCAACGGTGGTGCCGCTTCTGTTTCGCTGGTCCAGTCTGGCACGGTGTCTGGGATTAGTTGCCGCACCTGCTCCGCCGTCCTGCCGCCCACCCATGTCTTGACCGGCCACCGGCTTGCCCTGTGCACCAGCCAGAATGTTGGCACGCGCGTAATGCCCGGAATGGTCGCTCGACCGCCAGGGGGTGCGGCTAGTTGGCGGGAGCGTTTCCATTCCGGGGCTTTGGTGATGTCGATAACTACAACCGGCAGCACCTTGCGAGTTGCGGCAAGGTGGTCACGTTTCCATTGCTGGCACGGCCCGCACCACTCTGCGCTGAAACATACCAGATACCAGTCAGGCTGCGCCGCTGCTGGCGGCTCCGCAATGGTGTATTTCCAACCATCAGGCACGGGGAAATGCAACACCGTGCAAAAAACAAACACCGCCGCCGCTGTTCTCATGACTGTACCTGCCTGCCTGTTAATGAACTGCCGGACACTGCAACGAGGTCGTCAGCCAGCATCCGCGACCCTTGGAGGATGCCGAAACCAAAATCGCCCCACCCTTGCCAACTGTTGCGGATAATCACAGCAATCTCGTTGTCGATCCAGTCCACGTCGCATAGCGTCACCTCGTGCCCCCACCAGTTGAACCCACCAGCCAACGGAATGCCTCGCAGCAACAGGCTAACCATCTGGTCCAGATTGCGCGGCCGCAATTCAAACCCATCTGTCACCCGATACTGCAACGCCGCTCGCCGGTTTGCTGCGTTGTCGTGCCGCCGGGACTGGTCATTGTTGCCGCAGATGAACGTTGGCACCGTGCCGTGCTCGGCAAGGAACGCAATCGCCTGTCGCCCCCATCCGCCGACATTGCGCCCGTTTTTAATGATGCTGCCCGCCCATGAGCTGGACAATTCCAGCGGGTTGCCGGGGTCGATGTTCTGCCTCAGCCGCATAATTTCCATGCAATGCACCGGCGCATTGATCCAACAATAATTTGTCCGGCCTTGGTTTTTGTGCGGCAGTTTTGCGTGGCGGATCAGGTCAATATTGCGCGCCCGCCGTTCTTTCAACTCCTCAATTCGCGCCTGCCACTCGTGCCGCGGAATCAACAAATCCTCGGGAAACGGTCGCACCGGCGTGCCGCTATACGCGAACCCACCTTCGTCTTCGATTCGCTCGCGAAGATCCAGCCCGGTTGTATTGCTGCCGGGAATCGCGTGCCTGCTGTTTTCGTCGTTGATGATGTACCGAAACTCACTCACCGCGTGCCCTCCTGAGATCGTCCAGCAGTGTTGCCGCGTCCACAATCGGCCGCACCTGCACCGATGTTCCGCCAGCAATCAGTACCTGCGGCCCTAGCGGCACATCGTCGCCAATATCCTGCCACATTTTGACGAATTCCGGCGGCGCGCCGTCTACCCCTGTTGCCTCAATTGCAGACCGGTCCCACCGCTGCCAAGCCTTGCAATTGTTGTCCAGCCAAATCCGGGTGTCTAATGAGTTGACCGCCAGCAGTTGCGCTGCGTTTGCTGACTCGTCCAAGAGCAACACAACCCGCAATTCGTCCGGGCTTGGGATCGGCACAACCTCGCCATCGTCCGGCGCTGGCTCAATCTCTGCCGTTTCGTCGTCTGGTGGAGGTCGCGGCCCCTCACCCGCCACGGTCAGCGGCTGCCGGATCACCTCTGCCGCATCCATTGCCGACGCCCGCAGAATTAGCAACTCGCATTTACCCGGCTTGACTGGCTCGACGAAATACAGATACGGCGATTCCAGTGTTCGCGTTTCGATACCGTCAGCGTCGGCCCATCGCCCCCGGCAACGTATCGGCCCTCGCTCTGCGATTGCATCAACAACGCCCTCAGGGCTTGTCAGCAGTAGCAACGGCTCTTCGCTCTGCACGACCCAGAACACACCCGCCGTGACCGTGTCAACCGCTCGCGGTGCTGGTGGCGGCGGCTGCGGCTCAATCTCGCGCACGTCCTGCCCGACCATCGGCAACACCACCGGCGGCAATTCGTCAACAATTAGCAACAGTAACCACAACATCACGCACCGCGTGCCGCTGCGGCAAATCGCGCCACATCCTCAGCAGACCGGTTGCAGCATTCTTCAATCATGTCTTCGGCCATTGCCGTTGCTTGCTCATCGCTCAGCGTGAAATCAGCTTGCAGGATCGCCCGCCGCTTTGCGCGGGGCACGTTGAAGTCCTTGCAAAATTGCTCGCCCTGTTTGCGGCGCAATTTGACGCACTGCGCGGCCGTCCTGCGTTTTGCCTGCGCCGGGTTGCGTGCGTGCATTGCGGCAACAGCGGGCTGCACCTCGTCGTCACGCAGCCGCTTGCAGTCCGCCACCCATTGCAGCACCTGCGGCACGATTGTATTGAGCATCGCCAAAATGCTCATCGGGTCAATGCCATAATTCCGATACCCGCCTCGCGCGTAAATGTCCGCCGCCAGCGCATCCCAATGATGCCGTGTGATTGGTCCGCTCATCTCAGCCCCTTACGTGTTGTTGCGTAAATTCTGCACGCCGCCCACATAGCAACGCGCCGCCATCGCTCCACCCCTGCCCGCCGCAGCAATTCCAAAAACACCGCATCAGCAAAACGCCGTTGTTCGCGATACGTTGACGCCTCGCAGATTCGATCATGCCAATACGAAGCCCAGCGAAACCGGTCCTCCAGCGGATGCCCGATGATTGACCAAGCCGCCCGCGGAATGGTTGCGCCGTCGTATCGGTTCCCGGCCTGCTCAATGCGCGTGACTGTGACGCCCGGCAAGTCGAGCCGCAATTGGCATTCGCGCTCAAACTCCAGCCAATCACCAGCCAGCCGCAGCGGCATTTGCTCCACCGCACGCACCACCATCGGCACCACCTCCACGGTTATTGTTGCCGCGGGGTTGTGTTGTTGTCAATAGGTCGCGCAACGCTCATGGCTCCTGACCCTCCGGTAGTTGCCTGATTGTCTCGATTGGCTGCGACTGTGCCTCGATCAGACACCAACCCTTCGGAATGTCCCCGGACAATCTCCATTTCACAAGGCGAACGTCGTCGATAGGCTCATTCATGTTGCCATAAGCGTCGCTTGGCTCAAGCCACACACACAGCCGCCACGTCACGAGCTTGGGTTTTGGCTCTGGCTTTGGCGACGGCTTTGGCGACGGCGTTGACCACCGCCCAACATCGCGGATCTCAATTTCGTTAAAGCTCATGGCTGTTGTCCCTCCGGCAGTTGCTTGACTGTCTCGACTGGTTGCGACTGTGCCTCTATTGGATACCAGTGCTCCGGGATGTCGCCGGACGGATACCATGCGACGAAAAATGGAAATTTGGACCTGCTATCCACCGGATTAAGTTGCACACACCGCCGCCACGTTACCAGTTTGGGCTTTGGCTCTGGCTCTGGTTCCAGTTCTAGTTCCGGCTCTGGCTCCGGCTTCGGCTCCGACTCCGTCTCACCAGTCAGCGTGCCAGCCTCAGGCAGTTCAGCACAAGCCATGTCAATGGCCCGAGAAACTGAAACTAGTGCCTCGTCTAGATCCTGAACCTCACTTTTTGAGCCACGCTGCCCCGGCATTAACAGCTTTTTTATTGCGTGTTGCCGTGCCGGGCACGTGACGCCGAACGCCTTCAGAACGTCGTAGACGTCCGCGCGGAATTTCTGACCGCCTATTAAGTGAAATGTTCTTTCATACCTGTTCATCTCTTACCCCTTGCTAAAAACGCAGCCCGTGCTGCTTTCACCTCTGATTCATCACGCATCCGCACAACCAATGTGCGGCTTTTTCCAACTGGTTCCAGATACAACCACGGCACGTCGTAACCGTCAACAATCGTTTGTTGCCGATAGTGCCGCTTCCATGCCGACCGCAGCAAGTGGAATGCGTGCTCGTGCTTGTAATTCACAATCACCCGCTGCCCGATCTTCATCTCGCGATACAACTGCGGGATTCTCCCCCGTGGTTCAGTTCTTGCCATTTCACCGCCCTCGCTGTTTCAGCGCCGCAGCCCGTTCCCGCTGCGCCTGCTCCAATGATATCACCCGCATTGCATCCCGCCCGTGACGGGTTGCGTCTGCGATTGCTTTAGCAGCCGCAACTGCTGCCGCTTTGCCAGTATACGTTTTGGCCTTGGGCAAGCTGTTCACCCATCCTTGCGCCGCGATGCCCTTGCGGTGGATCGGCAAACGGCAATCAACTGGGGACAACTGCCGAAACACGTACTGCCGCCGTCCGTAGTTGTCGAGTCTGTAGACAACGTATGGTTCCGCCTGCGTCATCCGTCCGCCCCCTCTTCCATCGCCTCAAGTGCTCGCACCATCCACAACTTGACGCCCAGCACCCGCAACAACGCCCACGCGTATTCTGGCGAGTTTGTCCGCTGCGATTCCGCATCCTCAACCGCGCGGTCGTGCATTGCCTCCCATGCGTCCATGTCTTCGAATCCCTCCCGGATGCCTGCCATTGCGTGCAACTCGCTCACCATCTGATCAATCTCCGCGTTCCCGCGCGTGATATACATGCGGCACAGCCTTGCCCACTGCTCGCGCGTTTCGTCGTCATTCATCCTGCTCACCCTCCAAGCTAATGCCCCACGCTTTCGCAATTGCAGATATCCGCCGGATGCCAGGTTTGCCATTGCGCCGGTTCCCGTCCGGATGCCGTCGCTGTGTCTCGCTTTCACACGCCTCAATTAGCTTGCCCAGATCGGGAAATGGGTCAGCGCTGATTGCAGCCTGGACAATGCAGTAGTTGACCACTTCAGGGCGATACGTCGCCAGTGCCGCCGCCCATGTCTGCAGGGCGTGCGGTGTTAGCTCCATTGCCGATTTTGCGCTGCACAGCCTTGCCAGTGCTGGTGCCATCTGCCGCTGCCTCACAGTCAGGCCCGAAGACGGCTGCGAACGCGGCCGCGTTACTCCGCTCCCGCCGCTCTGCTCTTCCGCCAGTTCCCTGCGCGTTTCCTCTAACACTGTTCTGCTCCCTGGTTAGCCACGTGTTCAAAAATTTCAGCATCCCGCTGGCCGTCTTGCGTCGCGTCGGGTTGTCAATTAACCACTGCCGCGCCTTGTTGATTTCTATCTCAATCTGCACACCTGGAAACGCCTGCCGCCACTCGTCAACTTTGCTATACGGCAACAGCCATTGCTTCACTTTGCCGTTAGTCTGGAATCCGCAGTATGCGTCTGCCTCATCATGACAGATTAGCCACGCGGGATGCTTTCGCTGCGGGCTTGCAGTCTGCCGTGCAGGCTGCGGGCAAGAGTCTGCGCCAGCAGACCCTATATTGTTACTCTTCTCTTCTCTCCTCTTCTCTGGTCCCCCTTTTTGTCCCGATCGCAACGGGACATTGTCCCCAGCTGACCGGGACGCGGCCCGCTGCCTTGCCTTCTTTCGGGCGTCGGTTGCCCGTGTTTTTGCTGATTGGCTCAAATGATACTCAAAATGCGGCACGGTCACGCGGCTGCCGTCAAACTCAAGCCACCCAACCTGCACTAGCGCGTCAGTGAACCCGTCCCGCCCTGCAACCCGGTCAAGTCCCCGTTTTGTCCCGGTCGTATCGGGACAATCTCGGGACATATTTGCATCCACCCATGACCAGAACGCAACGAGGTGGCCAACAACGGTGTGCTCGTCGATGTCCAGCAGTCCCGCCAGTTGCATGACTTCGGGCTTGTTAATCAGCCCGCACTCAATCTTAATCCATGGTAATGACATTTCCTGCATCCCTTCATAGCGTCGCACCTCGCATGAAAAAACCCGCCTCGGGGCAGGTGTGAGCTACCCCGGACGGGTTGAAAATCCGGTCTCCCGGATGGATTCAAGTTTGACGGCCGCGACTCACACTCGCTGCCGGTCCTTATTGTAAAAACACAACTAGCAACTGTCAAAATAAACTCGATTGCTCTGCGTCAGACCGCAACGCAATCGCCCGTTGAATATTCTTGCTCGCCTGCTCATAGTATTCAGGCTTCAGTTCACATCCATAAAATCGCCGCGCATCGGCGATGCGTTTCCCGGTCTTCGGGCTTGTTCCTCCAACCGAAACAAACCCTTCTGATCCAATGCCGGTAAATGGGCTGAAAACAATCTCTCCCGGATTGCTATACAGCAACACCAGCCGCCGAATAACTTCGAGTTGCAGCGGGCAAATATGCCGCGTGTCATCGTCAGATTTTGCTGCCGCCGTGTTTAGAGTGTCTGTCTCGATGATGTCATCCCAGCAGCCCTCTGCCCACTTGATCCAGTCGTTGCGGCTGATCTGATCTTTTGCATTGATAGGCACAGCGTTCTCGCCGGGCTTGCGAAATTTGATCAAGTAGTCTTGGAGAGTCCCCCGCTGTTTTGACCGGTCCGACTCAAGCCCAGCAAACTGCAACTCTCGCGAACGCGTCCGGATCGCTTGCGCTTGCGGATTCTTCCGCACGCTCCAATCGTATTCATACACAAGCCCCGCACGCTCTCCGAGTCTGATATTTGTACCGCGAAAGTCGCACAGGCCGACGCCTCCGCTGCGTTTCATTCGCGGGATTTGACAGACGTGCACAACCGCAACCCGCCCTGGCTTTAACACCCGCACCAGCCCGGCAAACAGAAACGATAAATGCACGGACGCCTCACCGCTCATTGAATCGACGTTTCCGATGTCCGCCTCGCTGTCCGTGTACGCATACAGACTGGGAAACGGCGGCGAAAACACCGCACAATCAACACTGTCTTCCGGCATGTCTTCCAGCATGTGCGGGATGCAGTCGCCGTAATGAATGCTGTAATCCCCATCAAGCAAAAGCCTGCTACTCATCTGCTCATCTCCCGAAAAATGGTTTCTTGTTCTCTCGTGTCGGCCTCCACCCTGTCGGCCTTGCGTAACACGTTCTCAACAAATGGCACTTCCAATTCTGTTACCGGAATGTGAACGTCGAGCGGCTTTGTGCTGCCCACGCGGTTTGATCGCTTCACAGCCTGATAGAACTCCTCGTAACTGTCCTTAATCCCGCTGAAGATTTGCCGCGTGCAGATCTGCAGATTCAAGCCAAACCCGAGTATCTTCGGCTTTGTGATGAGAACTTTTGCGCGACCGCTTCTGAAGTCGTCAACCGCCTGCTGCCGCTCGCTCTCCTTTGTGCTACCCGACACGCTGACCGCATCAGGAAACACTCGCTCCATTGTTGCCTGCTCGTCGTTGTAGTGGCACCAGATGATTGTTGATTCATTCGGCCAGCTATCAACCAGCGACTTGATAAACGCTGGCTTGTTAGTCGGTATCCCGCCCTTGCCCTTTGCGATTTGCGACAGCTTCCCCCGCTGGCCAATGCCGCCGACCTGTGCGGTAATCAGCGTGCCCGTCAGTTGCTGTGCCGCAGATCGCTGCTCCGGCGTTAAGTCAACGTGATCAATGTGCGTCCTGATTGGCGGCATGGTCCCCACGTTATCCCGCCAGCCGTAGGTTGCCGGATTAGTGAGGAAGATCGACCAGTCTGCCAGCGACCGATAAAATGGATGCAATGCGTGCGGCTTTAGTTCCCATCGGTTTTGCGTCTCGCCACGGTTGATGAAGTAGCTGGCCAAAAACTCGTTCACGGTTTTTGCGCGATCGAGGAACACTGCGTGATTGGCAAACTCGATCCGGTCATTCGGCGCCGGTGTTCCTGTCGCGCACAACTTCCAATCAAGCCCCTGGCCTAACTCGATCAGCCTCGTGCCCCATGCACCGTAGTGGCTCTTCAGCATCGACGACTCATCAAGAATTAGCCCGGCCAAATTACCCTGCGGCAACCCCTCGCGGATTGCCTCGTAGTTTGTGACGCCAATCTGCGAATCCAATGATGATTCCGACTGTAGCCAGTACGAAAGATCTGCAGCACGGACTGCCCCGATGCTGAAGCCTTGGCCGTACCATCGCAACGCCTCTTCAATCGTCTGTCGCACCACCATCAGCGGCGCCACAATCAGAATCTTGCCGCCAGTCACGCCCGCTGCGTGTCTGGCAAACTCCAGCAGGATCAGCGTCTTCCCGAGTCCGCAGTCTGCAAATACCGCATATTTTTGCTTTTCAATCGCCGTTCGCGAGATGTCCCGCTGATAATCAAACAGCGTTGCCATTGGATCATACTGCACCGGCCTCACCGACGCTGATGGCTGCCCGCAAATCTGCGCCGCGTACCGATCCGGAAACACCGCCGCCCTACCCTTGAACGTGTACTGTGGCAGCCGCCGCACTTTCAGAAACTGCCTGTAACTGTCTGCGCTTTTCGAATCAAAACGCAATTGCATCGTGGCACCTCACATAAAAAAACCCGCAACGGGGCAGGTAGCAGCCACCCCGTGCGGGTCAAAATCCGGTTTCCCGGATGGGTTTAGGTTTTGTCGGCACAGTCTGCTACCCTGCGCCGGTCCTCATTGTAATTCAGCCGCCGCCCGTGTCAACGCCCTCAATCTCATATGGCCGCTTGCGGTGATAGTCGCGCCGCCGCTGATTTGCATACGCTACCGCCTCAACCTGCGTTTGTACGCCGTATTGCGTGGCCGGTCGCCGTGTTGTTGCTGCGTATTCCAGCAACGCCGCCTGTGCCAGCTCCTGCGTCTCCCAGCGTGCTACGTGCCTGCTGCCGGGATCTGCCGTCACTGTTAGGTCACGCAATGCCAGGTGGGATGCCGTGCGTAGCTCCGCACCCGTGCGTAGCGGCAGCATCCACACCCGCCGCCCTGTGCCGTCGTGTCTGTATATTACGTGCATTCTGCGCCCTCACTCTGAAACATTGGCAATACAAACTCACGCGCGACAAATTCCGCCACCTGCGGCACTACTGCGTTTCCGAGTCCTCGCAATCGGTCCACCCGAGCGGGAACCCCATCAGCCACTCGACCCACATCGGGTTCAGCTTGCCAGCTGTATCCCTCCCGACCCACTCCTCCAGGTTTCCGTGATAATCTCTGCCCCGGTCGAAACATTTCACGCGGGCTTGCGCGCGGGCTGTTGGAATCCACTTGCGAGTAATATCCCACGACAAATACCCGGTCCCTGATATGCGGGGCACCAACGGCGGCAGCCGGTATGCAATGCCATTCCGCATCATACCCGATCTCGGCCAGCGTCCCGAGAACTCTGTCCAATCCTCGACTAAGCAACGCTGCCACGTTTTCCAACACAACGCATCGGGGTTGCAATTCGCAAACCACGCGAACGGCCTCAAAGAACAGCCTAGACCGCTCCCCGTCAAGCCCTGCCCCTCGTCCGGCGTAGGAAATATCCTGGCAGGGGAATCCGCCGCAGATGACATCGACTGGTTCAAGGTTATGTCCTCCACACTGCAAGATATCGCGCTCCCGATGCACGTCCGGCCAATGTTTTGCCAACACCTTGCTGGCGAAATCGTCAATTTCCACCTGCCACTTGCAGGCGATACCGGCCCGCTCAAAGCCCAGATCAAACCCGCCAATGCCTGCAAATAAACTGCCGAAGGTTATCACGGGATCAGTCGCCGCCCTGTTGAGCTGTTTAATCTTTCGTGGCTACTCGTGGTCATCTGCATCCTTCCGTGCCTGAATCAATACCTCGGCAATGGCATGCGCAACGGCCGTACCAGCGCGCCGTTCCCGCCTATGTATGCCCTGTATGTGCTCCCGCGATCGCCCGCACTTGCGGGCAATGCGTTGCGATGTCCATCCGCGTGTGATCAGCTCCGCAATCATCCACGGCGTTTGTGTCCGCAGTTGCTCACGCAGATGCTCACGTGCCCGCTCGTGGTCCAGGATCAGCAACTGCACGTGCTCGGGGTTTACTTTCATTCATCCACCTCGTCAAACCCTTCCGGCGTCAGGACGTACAACCGGCCCACACGCAACTGAAACACCCGGCCAAATACCTGCACCGTAACATCGCGGACAATCTCCGGCTCAATCGGTTCTGCCCTCTGTGCGGCCCGCTGCGGCTCGCTCTGTGTCTCCTGCGGCTCACGTGTCGCAGCATGGTCAACAATCGTCTGCGGTGCCGCTGGTGGTTCCTCTGGTGGCATGTCCGCCGGTGGTGTCCACTGCTCCGCCGTTGGTTCTGGTTGCGGTTCCGGTTCCGGTTCCGGCTGTGCGGCTGTCCGCTCTGCGGCCCGCTCGTCTGCCAATACCCGCAGGACACTGGCGACGCTGCTGTAGTCCGCCAAATTGTGCACGCTGGCACATTTTGCCACGTCCATGTAACGCCGGGCTGTTGACGTGTCATAGTCAAAATTCTGCCGCAACCAGTGCATCCACTGCCCGTGTTCGCACTGATCTTTGGCTGCCAGCAACGCACGCCCGCACGTTGCCGCCTGCTCGACCGTGCGCCGTGCCGAGGTTGCG
>Ga0208644_1004368_pt1 | contig 10694 bp, 20 predicted proteins | sample VirMetDEL_Nov_18_FD_184517 | JGI IMG/M metagenome (GOLD analysis project Ga0208644, IMG submission 184517) | Aqueous microbial communities from the Delaware River and Bay under freshwater to marine salinity gradient to study organic matter... | ecosystem: Environmental > Aquatic > Marine >... | reverse complement strand
GAAGAAGAATGAACATGAAAGACTATGAACAACGAGCAGAAGAACTGACAAAACAAGCGAAACGGTTGGAAGCAACCATGCTGACTTTCAAAGCCTTACAAAGATGCGAGGCGACCAAGCACCGATTTGACTTTTGGCTTGAATCCGAATCAAGTGATGGTGTGGAAAACAAAGAGGCACGAAGCATCAAAGGTCTGTGTAGCATGTGTGGCATATATATTGAGGCAAGTCCGTATCATATGTGGTTCGCAGAGGATAACGAAGAAGGCTTTGGCGACCTTGCAGGTAAATCAATTGATGAGATTGACTTGGGCGAACCCGTCACCCCGCCACAAGAAACCAGCGAAACGGATGAGACTTCCAACTTGGAAAGCGAGCAAGAGTCAAGCGGTGCATACCGTGTTGATGTATCTAATTTGATAAAGAGAGACTGAAATCAAGTTTTTTTAAACCGACAATAAAGAAAATGAGGGAGAAGAATGGCTGGAAATTACAGAAGAATGGCTATCGCTTTGAGCGAAGCAAGGAAAGATTTTGCACACATGATGGAAATGCTTGGTGCATTGAAGAACACGCTTGAGGCTATTGCAGAGCAACCGAGAAATGGTGACTGGGTAGTTGAGAAGTTAGAAGAAGCAGGTGTACCGATAGGAGGCGAAGAAGAATGAAAGAACAGATTGAAGCACTGAACATGGAGTACAGAACAAAATCAAACACAATGGAGGTGTTGCATAAATGAAATTTATTACAGGTGCTTATTGCCCCCAATGTGCTGAATCGGATAATATTCATTCCGTCTTTAGTCGTTCAAGCGTTCTTGAAGATATTGATTTTGCTTGTAGGCAATGCGGTCACAACTGGCGTTTAGTTATCGTGGTGGTGAGAATCAATGATTGACATAGACGAAGCATGGGAAGAATACATGGAACTTGGTGAAGAAACAGTTGAGCGTACTGCTGATATTTGGGATGAGATGGCTGATGATTTCTTTAAGCGACATGGCTGGACTAAATCACACATGGCCTACTCCACCGAGCGAGGAACAGGTACACTTTGGGTGATGACAGAATACGAACCCGAAGTGTGGGAAGATACAGGAATATCAGCAAGAGAGGGTGATTCCTTACTGTGCGAAGGATGGGATGAGGCTGAATACATTGGATTTCAAGGATGGTTGAAAGAAAGAGGCGAAGAAGAATGAGTGAAGAAGAGAAGGACAAATACGAAGGACAAGAGGCAACCTTTGAGGTTGTGTGGTTATGCGAACCCGATGAAGAGAATTGGGATGGTAATTTAGGTGCAGGTATGTATGAACCACGACCTAATTTCTATACAGAACATGATGCAATGGTGTATATCAAGAGCGAGCAACTACGGAGTCGTGCTATTATCAATTACTACGAAGTAGTTGAAGGCGAAATAGAGTTTGATAGATACAAAGTAATAGAGGTGAAGAAGAATGAAAAGAATATGTGCGGAATGTAGAACAACAGATGTGGTAACAGGGTGCGATAAGTGTAATACAATGACTTGTCGTAACTGCGCTTACCACATGATTGTGAAGAATGAATTGAAAATATTGCATCGTGCTTGCTTACCACGCAATCACCCTGCGAAAACAGATACGAAGGTGAAGGTTAATGCCACAATTGAAAATACGAATTGAAACTGAGGAATACATCTACGAAGAATATGTGGAGGCATGAAGAATGGATGAGCAATGGAAAGTATTTGAAACTAAAAAAAGAAACCCACTTGTCACTGTGCTATTACTTTGTGCAGTAGTCATTCTCGCTTCAATCGCCATAGGTGTCGTCTATACTGTATCTTCAACTATCTATTATGTTGAAAATTATGAGCCGAGATACGAAAAAGAATTACAGACATCCGCCACACTAAAGATTGAGTATGTTTCTTATTTGGCTGACAATGGAAAAGACGGAGATGTTATTGACTTTTTAGTAAAGATAGATATAAACAGAGATGACACTTATGATTTTGAGTGTGACGAGTCATCTCGCTGGGATGACACATATGCCGACAAAACCGTGTCGTTGAATAATGTATGTTCAAAGTCAATTACAGTTGATGAGGCTGACCAAGACGGTTCAGGTAGAGGAATCACAGTTGAGGTTGATGCCTTGTATTCGGGATTTTGGTCTGACACTTGTTATGACCTTTGGCGAGAAGAAGGAGGATGTGGTGTGTGGTGGAATCCTCTAAAGATTTCTTGGAACAAACCTTACTCAAGTTGCGAATATGAAGGCGAGTTATTGAAAGGTACAATGACAAAGACACTTGTACCCAACGGTTACAATGATGGAGACAGCGAAGATTACAATATGAAAATGAATTTCAAGGTTATGATAGATTATTCATACAAATGTAAACAGGTAGCGTGATAACATGACTTTGACCATTAGTATTGAGTTGTACAAGGATGCTTTCGGTGAACGCATCGGACTCAAATATCCGTACAACCCTGACACCAACGAACTTCTCAAGCAAACGCTTGGCTTTCCTAAGTTCAAATGGGAGGCTGAGCGCAAGATGTGGAGTATTCAAAATTACCCCAATGTCATCGTAGAGGCTTGTAATCTACTGGACTCAACAGGTATCTACGATACATCGGTCATCCGAACATACACCAATGCCCCGACAGAAAACCAGCGAAACAACTCAGAGTGCTGGACTATGACGAAGCGCACACGGCTATATCTACACTGGCCTTACATCGCAGACTCTAACTTGCGTGAAGATGTTCGCCTTGCTGTTCGTAGTATCAGTGGGCGTAAGTTCCATGAAAACGAAAAGTGTTGGTCTATTCCAACATCGCAGGCTACGACCTTATACACATTGTTAGAGAGCCTTTACCCACCACTGGCCGAAGCCATCATGGAGGATGAAGGTGTGAAAGAAAACATACAGGAAAGCATTCAGCGTGTAGAGATAAGCAGTGCCTCCACTTTGAGTGACAGCCGTCTTGCTGAGATTAACCAATCACTTGAGGGTAAGTTCCCCGAAGGACTTGACCTCTATCCGTTTCAAAAGGTGGCCGTAGCCTTTGCTGAGATGAGCAATGGCCGTTGCCTCATCGGTGATGAGATGGGGATTGGTAAGACAATCTCCGCCATTGGCTACGCAGCCCTTCATCCCGAAGCACGACCAGCCGTTATCGTTTGCCCTGCGAATGTCAAATTCAACTGGAAGAAAGAACTCAACAGATGGTTGCCTTACGAACAAGTGCATGTCGCATCCTCAGTATCGGATATTCGTGCGCCCGAAGTCAAGGCTATGGCTAAGGAGAGAGGGGCGACTGACGAACAGGTATCTTCAAGAAAAGATGCTGAGGCTTTCCTCAAGAGTAAGGGCATTGACTATACGACCTATATCCCTGAGAGCGACTTCATCATCATCAACTATGACATGATGACGAAATACAAACAAGCCCTCATGAACGCAGCCCCTTCGCTTGTCATCCTTGACGAATGTCATTACATCAAGAACTCAGGCTCAACCAACGAACCAGTTCAAAGAACGACGAGCACCCTTGAACTATGTCATCAAACTGCGAAGGTGATTGCATTATCGGGTACGGCTATCACAAGCCGACCAAAGGAATTCTTCAACACTCTCAACTTACTAAAGGCTGACCAGTTCCCCTCGTTTTGGAACTTCGCACAGCGATACTGTGACCCTTACAATGACGGCTTCGGCTGGAACTTTGACGGGGCATCCAATACAAAGGAACTCAATGAGCGAACTCGTGACCTATGTATTCGTAGACTCAAGAGCGAAGTGCTTCCCGAACTACCACCAAAAACACGAAGTTTCTTTCCTATCCATTTAGATAAGAAATCCCGTAGCCCCTATGACTTTGCTCAAGAGGAATGGGAGAGAAAGATAGACGAATATTACAACAGTGGTATGCCCATGCCTCAAGGTATGATGCTCAATATGATTAGTGACCTGCGTCACATTTGCGGTCAAATCAAAGTAGGCTATGCGGCTGAATGGATTGAGCAGTATCACGAACAAACGGGGAAACCGTTAGTCGTATTCACTCACCACCGAGATGTTCTCAGCCGTTTGGCTGAGAAAATGAAGAAGCGAGTAAAGACCATATCGGGCGACACTCCATCCAAGTCACGACAAGAAATCGTAGACGACTTCCAAGCAGGTCACATTGATGTGCTTATCTGTAACACAGTTGCAGCGAAGGAAGGTATCACACTCACTGCGGCTGACACCGTTTTGTTCCTTGAGCGAGAGTGGACTCCCACTGATGAAGAACAAGCGGAAGATAGAGTCTACCGCATTGGGCAAGAAAGTCAGCATGTGCATGCTGTTTACTTATCCTGTGTCGGTACGATTGACGAACACTTTGACCGAGTGGTAGAAGAAAAGCGTCATGTTGTAAAAGCAGTGCTTGATGGTGGCGACACTGAACAGCGCAAAGGATTAGTCAAAGCATTAGTGCAACGATTGAAAGAAGAACGAGGATGGAAGGAGGTGATTGAATGATTGACTTCTCATCTGTAGGAACAGTGAGTATTCATAATGTATTGGGAAAGAAATGCTTACAACTCCATCCGAATGAATCACATACCTTGCGTGATATGCTAAGTGTATTGGATGCTGGTATCGCTAAGATGAACGATGATAGTTCTCTCGTGGAAAAGGCACGAGGGATATTACTTAACCGAAGAAAATATGTGAGGAGGGGATTCCCTATTCCTTGTGTGCTTTTGTTTGAGGTGAAAAAATGACAGGAATAGATTGGATGGAGACTTTTGTTCTCGGAGAACACTACCAAACGGCTTACGAAATTCTCATGAAAATAGATGAGTTAGTGAGAGTTTACAGTTCGGCTGACGGGCGACCTGCCAACATAGAGGCCATCATCAAGCGACAGGAAGCCTTCTCACGAGATGTAGGTAAACTTGTGCTTCGTGCGGTTTACATGAACCTTGATGCTGACACCGTTATGGGTCAGTACAAAGCAGGTGTATTCCCGAAGTATGCAGGTGAGCCGGGATTTAGTCATTTACTCTACAACATACCGAAGAAAACTTACATTAGGGATTCAAAGGATTAAGGATATTCTGTAAATTACTTTGCTCTCCCTGAACAATTGAGTCTAATATTTGCTCAGCGAGGGCTGGATTTTCATATTGGTCAATACCTGAGTACCACGGTTGGGCGAACTCTCTCAGTTCGGGTAAATCCTGTTGAAAGCGTTTGGCCTCTCTCATGAACTCAGGTGTGTAAAATGGCCTCATTCGGGGATAGTCAAACATGGGGTCAATGACTTTGACAGTACCTGCTGTTGATAATGCAGGTATGTCAAGACCGCCTTCCATGATAGCCCAATTTTCAGGCTTGGTATCACCAACACCAAGCGCACTGGCGAGAGGGTACAACTGTCTTATCTGATTATTCAAGTCAATATGTTCAGCGACATCTCCCCATTTATCCCCCGATTCAATGGGCTGGCCTAATTCTTGGGTATATGTCAAAGGCATGACTTCGTGACCGCCATCAGCACCGTAGTCAAAGTAGTTGTCGGTCATGTAATCTTCACTGTACGATAGTGGGTCGTCTGTGTGTTTTTTTGGTTGCATCAACCAGTCGGCTAAATCGGATTCTTTTGCAGGTAGGGGATGCAACTGCTCTCCCACGAATATCTCAGGGTACAACTCAGCAAGTTGGTTACCTGTCATCGTATGGGCCAACATTTCACCCGTACCAAACTTGGTCGTATGACCAACACCGGGCAACTGATATGCTGCTCGGTAACTACCGATGCCTAATTGGTCATCTATTTTACGAGGCACGAATGGAGGCATGCTTGCTTTTAACAAAGCCCAAGCAACTTCAAACGCTGCGCTCACACACTTCGCAGGTAGCACTGCGTAATATCATTTTCCAAAGACTGGTCAAAAGTCCTTATAAACCGACAATAAAGGAAATGGCTGGTTTTGGTAAACCACAAAAATAAATAAGAAAAACAAAGAGGAATAAATATGATGGAAGATATTGTATTGATTGGAAAAGTGACCCAAAGTACACCGAATATGGTGGAATTAGAATACCCGTCAATGGCAGGGGTGAACAGTATTCGTTTACCTCGTACCATGATTGCTCGCTTTGAGCGTATCTCTAATGACCGTGTGGCTGTACTTGTAAGAACAGACGAAAGCGAGCGAGGCCAAGCGACCTATAACAGCCTTATCGGTGACAATAGCCCGTTGCATGTCACAGAAGAACATTTAGAAATTGTCTCAGCCTATGAATATGGTGAGCCACTTTCAGTTGTAAATACTTCATCCGAAGATGAAGCGCCACTGTGGATGATACAACAACCCTTAGTGACCGTTGTCAATGATGACGGTTCGGAACAGTTTGCTTTGGCAGATGAACCCTTTGACGGTATGTTGTTCTCAGGTGGTCGTAAGAAAGTTGAAAGTATGAACTGGGATTTTGAGCCAACTCGCAAGCCAGCCTTTGTCATGCACGAAGAAGGTGCTGCTGGTTCAACAGTGGCTCGTGTCAATGACAATGACGGTAAACCAGTGGCTTACCACATCTTCAATCCGACATATGCTAATGATAAGCGACCTGCTGGTGCTTATCTCGGAACATTCAGTGCTTCGTATTACCCGATGCCTTACCGTAAGGGATTCGGGCCAGCCCTTGACATGGCGGCTCAACGAGGCTGGCCTGCTCAAGTCATCGCATGGGATGAAGGGAAGCGAGCAGCGATGTTCGTTGATGTCACCAGCAATATAGATTGGAATTCCGCAGGCTCAAAACTTGGCGAACAATGGACACGACGAGGCTTTCAAAATGCAGGTGATTACCGTATCGGTTTCGTTATCTACAACAGCCTTGACGGTTCTTCATCATTCAAAGTTCAAGCAATGGCACAGAAACTATTGTGTTCCAACGGTATGATGCTCGGTGATGCAGCAACAGTCGTCAGTCTTAAGCACACAGTCAATACACTTGGTAATTACAACTTTGAAAAATTGGCATCTCAAATCATGGATGTCATTGAAACCGCAGCACAAGAAATCATCGTGGCTGAAACTATGCGTGATATTGAAGTGAACCGAGATACCTTTGAAAAACTCATGACCATTTGTGAGAAGAAAGGATTGATTACCAAACCAACCATCAAGCGTGACGATGCTGGTAATGTCTCCGCTATTACTCGTGGACACATGTGGCGAGTCATGGGGCAAGGTTGGATTAATAACAACGAATCATGGGTTGCAGTTGAAGATGAACACAAAGGCTCACTTTACCATGTCTACAACATCTTGACTGGCGCTATTACTCACAAACCGACTTGGACTGACGGTGAAACGACACTCAAAGGTAGCACTCTCAATTTCAGCACACTCACAGAACGCTTGAGCAAAGTTCACAGCGTCTTTGGTGACATGACTCGTAAGGCTGTGAACGGAACACCGATTCAACAACAACTTGAAAAAGTGCCTTTGTTCAGCGCAATCCTCCACTGAGGTAATTACAATGACAGAAGAACAAACACCCGAAGAACATGCAAGACAAATACTTGAGCGATTACGAGAAGGTGGCCTATGGCAACCACAGGGTCTCGGCCTTTCGTATATGAGAACAGGAGAAAATTCACTTGAACTCCTCAATCAGCACAATAACCCTACTGCGGCTCAGGCTCGCATTCGTATGAATTTGTTGCTTAAGTCAATCGGCTGGACAGTTGACGAAAGCGATGTCCACCTCCTTGATGTGGATGTCCTTACACCACAAGAGCAATACATGCAAGAGATGATGCAACGGCAAGAATCGGCACAATCTTGGAAATGTGCATGTGGCACACCACTCACTGCTTTCCCGCTGGAAGATGGTAAATGGTCAACTACTGGGGAAAGGGAAATGGCGATGCCTACATCAGAAGTAATACTTGCAGAGGAATGGTATGTTTCTATCACATGTCCTGTTTGCGATGTTGTAGTGCCTCTTGAGCCATATGACTACGGTCTGTTGGCTGGTGATGATGCGATGACTGAATACAGTTTCACTGTAGGTAATGAGCATTACACGCTCACAGCACTGACTCGCCCTGAAATCATAGAGGTAATGGATGTGACGAATGGCTATCAAAAGTTAGAGGCAAACGACTCATTTTCAACATACCCAAGTATCTATTGCACTGGTACATTTTTCAATGGTCACTTACTTCCACCGCATGTCCGTGGTGCTGTAGTTCGTGCATCAGTGAAAACGATAAGAGAGGAAGAGGAATGAAAATAGAAATGATGGATATTGAAGGAATAGTTACACGAGTGCTCGTCGTTGATGAATACGACAAGGCGAGTGTTTGTGAAAACTGCGGTGGTGAAAATTACAATCATGAACTTCTTGCAAAAGAAGATACGGATTGGTGTATGGACTGTAATGACAATATACACCGTAAAGACATGAGTGAACTTGAACTATTCAATTGGGCATTCGGTCAAATGCTTGAAGGTAAAGCGGTCTTGGTAGTGAGGCGATGATGATGAAAGATATAAAGAAAAATGGATTACTTCTAACACTCACAAAGTACAGGCTAACACCTGTACTCAAGAAGATGACTAAGCAAGAGTTGATTGAAGAGATACTCAGTACACACGATTGGGATTATTTGCTTGAGAATGACATAGTAGAGGTGAGGCAAGAATGAACATCTTCGTACTACACACTGACCCCACTATCGCCGCACAGATGCACTGCGACAAGCACATCCCAAAGATGTGCGTTGAGGCCGCACAGATGATGGCCTCAGCCCTGCGCCGACACGGTGCGACTGATGAGCAGATGCCACTGACCAAAGCAGGTACACCCTACAAGGGTGGCTACGCTCATCACCCATGCACCCGCTGGGCGGGTGACAGTCAAGAGAATTGGATGTGGCTTGCTCACCATGCCATGCAACTGTGTGAAGAATACTACAAACGATTCAACAAAATGCATGCTTGCACTGAACCTATCTATCACATGATAGGTTTGCAGAAAACGATTCCCAACACCGAACTAACACCATTCGCTCAAGCCATGCCCGACGAGTATCGTGATGATGATGCGGTCAAAGCATACCGAGCCTACTACCATTCCAAGACTTTCGCCAAGTGGGAGAAGGGAACACCTGCTCCCGACTGGTGGCGAGGCGTGGAGGTGACGGCGTGATTGAAATGTACGGAATTGCATACGGAGAAGACAATACTCACTACGATGTTTCTAAAACTGAAAGAGGAGCGAAGATATATGCAACTCGTAATGGCTACACTAAGGTCACACTTAGAGTAGGCTATAACGCTCGCATCATTGCCGAGAAAATAAACGGTAAGTGGCAAAGCGTGGAGGCGAAAGCGTGAGTGAATACGAAGATTGTGAAGTATGCTTCAAGACTTGTTGCACTAAAACTCAACCACTACATGATGTTCAAGCGGGGCGAATTTGTAGTGAGTGTCATTATCTAAATGAAGAAGGCGTGGAGGTGATGGCTTGACCTACATCTGTCATAGAAACGGGCGAACCTACAAACGGATTCGCATTCACGGTGGTGCGAAGGCTTGGCGTGGCGTTCCTTCGTTCCTACGCAGTGAAGAGTGTTGGGGCTGTGGGTTGTTTGACTGTCCTAAGAATCACATGGAGGTGAAGGCGTGAGTAGGAAAGATTACGGATTGACGAACTGGTTTAACTGGTATTGTCTACACTGTGGCGATGAACAAGAGCCGTATTACACGGAATTATTACCGAAGTGGGATAGAGAGCATGGCGAAATAATGGAATGGGGCGAGTGTCCTGCTCACGGTGATTCAAACAACCTTCGCCAAAGAGTGAAAATAACCAACAAAAAACATCGTGATTACATACCAATGAGTCATGTCATAAGATGGAAAGCCGATGGTGAATATATTGACGAAGAAGAAGTAGAGGTGAAGGCATGAGTGAAGCAGAATTACTTAAGGCCGAGATTGACTGGATTCACCGAATCCTTCGCTACATAGATGGTGAAGAGGATTTCTCCTATGACCGCTTCAAGTATTTGTTAGTACATGGTGGTTGGTGTCCTGATTGCGAGAGGGTGGATGACGGGGGAATGTGGACATTTTATCGTGGTCGCCAACTTCAAAACCCAAACGAAGATGGAGATTACGAATGCTGGATTTGCTACAACAATCAAGAGGAAGTGAAAGCGTGAGTTACAACGATTTAGATACCATGATTAGTGACATTACAGATGCGAACTTTCGTAGCGTACATGAATTACTGATGGAATACTTTAGTCAAGATGACATAAGTGAATTCATGTCTGTAGCATTAGGCAATACAGCCGAATCAATTCTACAATACGCTGACGATTGCGTAACAGAAATCCTTGAAAAGTATTGGAAAGAGCAGTATGAAGAATGGAGGAATCAACCATGACATGGAAACTTACGAAGATTGACTCAAAAGTGCTTGGCGATTCATGGTATGTCAAGAAAGACGACTACAACTTTTTCGTCACCCAAGATGAACAGGAAGCGTTAGCCGTCGCTGCGCTACTGAACAAAGGTATGAGGTATTGACATGCGTGGATTTGACCAAGAGATACGCTGGAGAGTGCCAGCCACTTCCGCTCGTTGGAGGGGAAAGGCTGAGATTGTTATGAGTATCTC
>Ga0208644_1004365_pt1 | contig 10697 bp, 14 predicted proteins | sample VirMetDEL_Nov_18_FD_184517 | JGI IMG/M metagenome (GOLD analysis project Ga0208644, IMG submission 184517) | Aqueous microbial communities from the Delaware River and Bay under freshwater to marine salinity gradient to study organic matter... | ecosystem: Environmental > Aquatic > Marine >... | reverse complement strand
TATTCTTGATCGTGGCAGCAGTCTTAGCTCCGCCACGATGGGGTGTAGGTGATCCGAGCTTAACACCACGCGCTTTCTTTTCAGCGAGTGCTGCCTTGGTGCGTCGGCTAATCTCTTCGCGTTCATGCTGCGCGAACACGGCACGAATACCAAACTCTAATGTACCCATACCCGGCATATCAGCAGCCTCAATCTCCACACCACTGTCACGCAGCGTGAATAAGAATGAAGCAGAGCGAGACAGTCGGTCTAGCTTGGCTATAAGGATAGCAGCATCCTCACGTTGGCAGTGTGCTAACGCTTTAGCTAACTCTGGGCGGTCGTTATCCTTACCGCTTTCCACTTCCGTATATGTGGCTATCACCTTATCCATATACAGACAGGCCATTGTCTGCTGGGCCTCAAGGCCAAGTTGACTACGGCCTTGCTTATCAGTAGATACGCGCAGATAGAGTACATACTTGTCATGCCTAAACATTGTTTACCCCCGTTGTGTTTATGTGCTATCAGTGTTATATAACATTGAAAGCATATCCCGCAATAGCAAACGGTAAAAAAATATGAGTGAATATAAACCTTGTATGCTCAGGCTTCGTGTCGAGACGCATCATATGCTGCGCGAGGCTGTAGAGAAGAGCGCGCACCGCAGCATGTCAGCATTAGCAGACGAAATAATTTACACTGCATTAGCGCGAGTGCTTCAAGAAGAAGAGAGCCGCACCAGCGTTGACCGAATGATTAGTGCAGCAAGACGTTGATTAACGGTAGACAAAAAGGTGCAGCGTTTGAACGCCAGATTGCTGGTATGCTGTTCGATGAAATTGGAATAAAATTTCAAAGAGACATCGAGCAATACAGGCAATCGCAACTCTGCGATCTGCGCCCTATTGATTGCGATGACTGGCCGTTCGCTATTGAATGCAAGAGGTACGCCAGTGGCAATACTTATAAACCAGAGTGGTGGGGTCAGACTTGCTTGGCTGCATCACGCTCTAATCTAGAGCCAGCGCTTATATATAAGTATGACCGCGCACCTATTCGTTGCGTCGTCTCGCTTCAAGCATTAGCAATGTCGGTTGGTAAAGACGTGGGCATTGGATGGATTAAAACAGCAGAGCTAGACTTTGATACGTTCTGCTATGTAGCAAGAGAGTTAATGTGCGTCCAAGATACGAAAGACCAGCCGACTTAACTGTCGAGCGTAAGGTCCAAGCACAACTGGAGAGGAAAGGAATACAGCTACACAAGCTGCCCGTTTCTTATCGCCTAGATTTTGCCATGTTCAAAGACGGCAAGCTCAAAGGATGGGCAGAGATAAAGGCACGGAACAATAGCCACGATCATTACCCAACGCTGATGATATCACTGGGTAAGGTACTGGCTGCGAGGCAATTAGCAGACGTGAGCGGCACTCGTTCTATTCTGCTAGTGCAGTATCTTGACGGATTATTTTGGTGCGATTTCGCATCACCGTTTGAGGTACGGATCGGAGGTCGATACGACAGAGGAGACTCAGATGATGTCGAACCTGTCGCTCACTTCCAAATCGAAGCGTTCACAATGGTGTGAGCGTAATTCAACGTAAGGAAAGAAAAGAATGGCATTAGGTTTTGCTACGGAAGCTAAAGCGTCAGGTGATATCCTGCCTATCGTTAAGTGGGACGCTAAGTCCGGCGCGATGGTCAGAGTAGATCGTTACCAAGACGCAGGTGGTGCGTGGACACGAGACGAAAACGACATGGAGATTCCTGTTAAGTTCGTCGCTGACTTCGATAACATTGAGGTCGGTTGGTTGTCCTTCGCTGGAGGTGCGCCTGACTTCCATATGGTTAAGATTGGTGGCGAGATGCCAGCCCGTCCTAGCCCTGACCACAAGAACGCCTTCCGGTTACGCATCTATAATAAAGACCTTGGGTTGCGTGAGTTCTCGCACTCAGCCAAGACTGTCTTGCGTAAGATGGATGAACTGCATAGCCAGTTTGAGGCAGAGCGTGGAGCTAACGAAGGTAAGGTTCCAGTGATTGCGATTACGTCGATTGAGAAGATATCCATCACTACTCCTGATGGATCGAAGTCTACCTATCGCGTTCCATCTTGGAAGATTGCATCATGGGTTGATCGTCCCGAAGGTTTGGATGGTGGATCGCCACCAGCGCCAGCACCTAAACCTTTAGTGCAAGAAGCAGCAGAGGAAGACGATTTATTTTGACAAACGCGGGCGGGTGGCAATAAGCTGCCCGCCCATTTTTTCGTTAGCACACGGGATTTAGCATGACTGAAAATATTGGAGCGTACATGCAACAGGTGGCTACCCACTACTGGGGTGAGCCAACAGCGAAACGAGGCCACGAGCTTAGGTGGGGTACACACGGCAGCAAGTCGGTCGATGTAAAGAAAGGCACGTGGTACGATTTTGAAACGAACGGCGGAGAAGGTGGAGGGGTCGTCGATCTTGTCAAACGCGAGGAAGGTGCAACGCTTGGTGGGATTGGTTCCATCTTGCAACGCAAGTTCGGTATCTCGTCGCAACAAGTTGAGAAGCTACGCCCGCGCGAGTATCTCAGCAAGGCGTACAACTACTACGACGACAACGGTGAGCTACGATATCAAGTTCTACGATTTGAGCCACGACGCTTCATCCAACGCCAACCAGCAGGCGAGAGTTGGGTCTATAATATGGACGGCGTTGAACCGCTACCGTACAGATTGCCCGACATTATTAAGAATCCAGAAGCGCCAATCTTTATCGTCGAAGGCGAGAAGTGTGCTGATACATTAGCGCGACACGGCCTAGTCGCCACCAGCTCACATGGTGGCGCAGGCAAGTGGCGCGATCCGCTAAACAAATTCTTTGAAGGTAGGCGCGTGATCGTGCTGCCCGATAACGATGAGCCGGGTAAACGTCACGCGGATGTGGTGATCCAAAAGCTATGGGGTATAGCCGCTGAGATAAAACGGGTGGAACTACAAGGGCTACCGCCCAAAGGCGATGTCGTTGATTGGTTCGCTATGGGTAGGGATTTGAGCGCGTTCAAACAGGCAGTCAAGGTCGCGCCGAAAATCGAGACAGCGCCGGAAATAATTTCACAGGAAATTGAGGACAAAAATCCTGACCCGTCAGACTTTTCGCTAGAAAAAAATGATGAAACGCCTCTGGCGGGTGAGGGGCTTCAAGGCCAAAAATCGGATTTTCCCGATTTATTCCCTATTTTGAGCCTCAACGATTTAATGGCATTGCCGCCCGTCGAGTGGGCAGTAGAAAACCTATTAACCCGGCAAGGGTTAGGCATTTTGTACGCGCCACCGGGGGTGGGAAAGACGTTTTTCGCGTTGGATATGGCGCTCAGTATTGCGCGCGGCGTTCCATTCCACGGGTTAGAAACGACGCAAGGCCGCGTATTGATGATAGTAGGGGAAGGTGCAGCGGGATTAGGTAAGCGCGTCAAGGCGCTCAGATACGCCCGTGGGTGGCGTGACGATGCTCCCCTATATATCCTACCCGCGAGCGTCGCCTTCGCTAATGACGGCGATATAGAGCGCCTTCTACGCACCATCGATGCGATAGGCGAAAACTTTTCGCTCGTGGTAGTGGATACGGTAGCGCGTGCCTTGCTAGGCCACGAGGAAAACAGCGCCGATTCTATGGGGCTATTCGTGGCCGCGTGTGATTCCATAAAGGCACATACGGGCGGCGCTCTGCTAGGCATACACCACGCGGGAAAAGACGCGGCGCGCGGTATGCGTGGCAGTAGCGCGCTATTAGGCGGCGCGGATAGCGTACTCAAGTTAAGCCAAGAGTACGGCTTGCTAACGTGCGAGGTGGAAAAGATGAAAGACGCGGAAGCAATCGAGCCCTTGCGTTTCCGTATGGTGCAACGCGCGCTTATAGGTGAAACGTCAATCGTGCTTGAGCGTGTCGAGGTGGAAGGCAAGGCCAAAGTTAGGCTTACGCCTTCGCAATACCACGCGCTGCGAATTTTAATGAATGCTTGCATTGATTATAACGCCGAGAAAATACTTTCTACAGTATGGCACGACGCACATAAGCGCGACGCGCCCGATGAAACGGCTCAGGCGCGCAGTGCAGCGCGTAATGCACTACAGAAGCGCGGCCTCGTGGTTACAGATAAGGGCTTTGTGTGGCCTACGCCCGAAGGCAAAGAGGCACAAAAAGAAGGGGGCTAATTGCCCCCTTTTAACTCTATTATTGTTTGGTTTAATTCGGGCGCTAGCGCGATGATGGCAAAGCATCCTGCAAAGAACGCCGCAATCGTTAGAAATTCGGCGACGATAATTAATGGGTTGCGTTTCATTATTCTAACTCCAACATTGATAAGTAATTAAAGATTTCCTTGGATGGGTAATTTCGGCGCGCTGCGAAAATGCTTTCGCCTGCCTCAAAGCATATGTGGGCGCGGCCTCTTATGCTTTCGTTTTCCCAATGATTAAAAATGGCCTCGCGCTCTTCATCTCTTTTATCTGACAGATGCTCTAATGCCCATTTAATCCGATAACGTAGCTCGCCATAAGCAATGGTGGCCGCTACTTCATTATCAGTAAATCCACCATTCATAGGCCCGTGGCAATCAGAAAAGAATATTTCGCCTTGTGTGGTATTGCAGTTATCACAAAGGGCGCGAGACTTTGCCGGGTAAATAACCCATTCGCTACCGTTGGCATATTCGTGGATTTCACGCTCTTCATCAGCAAGATTATGCTTAATGGCTAGCGCAATCTCCTCGGCGCAATCAATGGCATATTGGTTTAAGATATCATCGTTAATCATGCTGCTAACTCCTCTTCTTCTTCTTTAGTCTCAGGAAAAATAAACTCAGACGCCTTCTTGGCGGCGCTGATAGCGGTAAAGATGGCCTTCTTATCGTCACGCAAGACTGATACCCAACTGTTCAAATATTGAGCGTGATCGGCGCGTGGTTCGCTATCAATCTCTAATCTTGCGCCAAGAAATGCGGACGTAAACTCGGCGACTAGCTCCTCGAATGCGTAGGCTTTGGAGCCAAAGCGTTTTCCGAATTGACGATCTAGGCGTGACTTGTGGCCCGTCCAATGGCCCAATTCATGTAATAGAGTGCCATAATACCCGGCCACGTTTTCAAATTGGCCCGCTGCTGGCATAGTGATCTGATCGCTACCGGAATTATAAAACGCGCGATCGCCAGTGACTGTATTGATTACCGCGCCCGTTTCGGCAATTACGCGGTCAGCATTAGCGACGCGATCAAAAGTGTCTGTGATAATAGGGGCCTCGAAATAATAGGGCTTGCCGTCCGCGTCGCGCACTTGCTCGCCATTAAAGACGCGGTAATATTTAAGAAGGGGAATAATCTTTTTGTCTCCTGTCTCTTTATCCTCGGCGACAAAGCGCTTCCAGAAAACGACTATAGAGCCCTTTTCGCCCTTTTGAACTGAATAGCCCTTCTCTTGCCATTGCTTAAAGCTGGCCCATGCTGGACAAGCGCGATGGGAAAGAAGGGCAGGATTGACGCCCGAATATGTGCGACCCGATGCTGCATTATGTGGTTGATTGCCAGCAACAGCGCGCCAAGGTTTAGACCAGTTAGTGCCCTCAGTCTCCATTAGCTCAATAAGACGGTCTGTGACGTGCTGGTATATGTCGAATTTTTCAGTCATGCGAGTTGCTCCTTATAGTGCGGTATAGTTGCGGGTTATGCAAAACGAAAAACAAAGGCGGCCAATTTTGACGAATCGAAGGCCGCCGACACGGCGAGTTGAGAAGTTAAAAAGGTCACTCATTGCTATTTCATCCCTATATAAATGTGCTATAACTGTTATATATAATACGCTGTTGATCTTGCGCAAGGGCAAACGGTAAAAAAAGTTTAGTGATCCGACGCAGTAGTTAGTGGATCAACTGGCTAAGTCATTGAATAATAAGGGGATCAACAGCAGATCGGGGGTATATCGGGGGTAGTAATGTTAGGCCCGATCAGATCGGTAGTGTTGTATCCCTATATAGGGATACAATACTATTGATCCGATTTTACGATGATCTATTGATGAAGGGGAAATGATGAAAACTAGAACCAGAAAACGAGTCGTGAAAGCAGACCGTTCATCTGTGCGTCGTGACTTTGGTCCGGGGGAGCGCGACGCCGAAAGGGTACGGTCGGCGCTACTCGAACATGACAAAGTAGTTAGCGGATATGAAAGCCGATGGGGGATTGATCGATTGCCCGATTTAGTGGGGCAGGAATTACGCGAGCGATTCGAACTGCAATGTGATCGGCTGAATAAAGCAATACGAGAATGCAACGCCGAGGAAGTAGAGAAGTTAGTTCCTGTATCGTGTCGAGCATACGCCGCGCTAGAACGTGCAGCGATTGAAGCGGGGGCTAAAGAGCTAACCGGGGAAGCATTTGAGGCGGCGATACCTTCGGGCGGCGTTCTATGTATTACGCGCTCAGACTATGAAGCAGTGAAGGTAGCCAAGGAACGCCCGGACGCGGTAGTATGGAGCGTCGAGGAAGTGGCAAGGGTTATAGATGCTTACGATGCGGCCAAACTGATGTCGTTGGTAAAGGCGAAAATGCCCGACGCGATATTTAAGGGTATGGAAACTAAAGGCGGGAACTTGAACGATGATGTCCCCTTCTGAGTTAGACATAAAGCGGCAATGGTCGATCATACCCGTAAGGGCGTTAATGGATAGGAACTTGACGCAAGTAGAGTTTAGGACGTTGGCCGCAATGTGCGTTTACACTAACTCGCATGGAGTATGTTGGCCGGGGATTGAAACACTTGGATTGATTGTTGGGTCAGATAAGGCCGTCATATCTCGCACCATCGCAAAGCTAGTCCGCAAGGAATACGTTAGACGATTGAGGCCACAGGACTATCAATTAGAATATGCGAAGTTCGGAAAGATAAATCGCTATCAAGTACTTTATCAATCCGATGCACCATTGCCGACGTGGGAAGAAGTCAAATCGAGTATGATGCTTGCGCCCGTGTCAGAGCTACCAATAGATCAACAGAACGAAATAGGGGGAGTGGGGGAAGACAGCGCCTTGATTGCAAACGCTCACTCACTAGCTTCCGCCTACGCGGCGACCGTCGAAAGGGTGCTAGGACAGCCTAGAAGGGCCGAGAATGAGCTAGGCGCTGCCCGCCAGCTAGCAGCATTAGGCGTTGATGTTCCTACCATTATCAAGGCTACTGAGGATCATTGCCGGGTTTGCCTATTAAAAAGAGCAGGGGTTCCTGCATTGGCCGACGTTGGCCGCGCAATGAACTAACGTAGGTATGCCCGTGCGCATTATCGTATAAGGTGTTGATCTGGCAAAAAAAGGACCCCTTCCCCCCGCCCCCGGTCTGTATCGGTAGGGGGGTGTCACACAAAATTTTCGCACTTTTTCCCGGAGGACGTTTCATTGTTTAGCTTACAGCCTTGCCCCGAATGTTGCGGACTGAAATATCTTCGCTATTATGACTCTCCCGAATGTGCGAAAGAGCCGACGAATGTTTTAGCCATTTGTTATCTTTGTAACGGGCATGGGGAAGTATTTATGGAGGAGGACACACCTGATGAAGCCGTATGAGGCTGACCCTATTGTGCAGGCGGTAACGGATCGCTTTCATGCACGTTCCCGCGAGGGAATAAAGTATTATGGTTGTACGATGGCCGATAACCCCGCACCTACGCTTGATTGGATCAATCACGCGCAGGAAGAATTGATGGATGGTATCCTGTACCTTGAGCGTTTGAAGGCTGATATCGCGCCACATAACACACTTGGGTCGGAGGAGAATAAGTGATGCCTAAGAGATTGGTTGAAGGTTTTGGCGTAAACGATGCTGATTATATGGTTAAACCTGTCGGACCTGACGGAAAACGACTTGAATGTCCTTTTTATAATACTTGGTTTAGAATGTTACATCGCGCTTACAGCCCTAAATTTCACGCAAGACAACCAACCTACATCGGTGTAACCGTATGTGAGGAATGGCGTTCCTTTATGGCGTTTCGCGCTTGGATGATGGAGCAGGATTGGGAAGGTAAGCAGTTAGATAAAGACATTCTCGTGCCGGGAAACAAAGTGTATTCACCTCAAACCTGTGCGTTTGTTACACAGGAAGTTAATAGTCTTTTAAATGATCATGCTTCAAAACGTGGAGATTGGCCGATTGGTGTGTTTTGGGATAAGAGGAAATCTAGATTTCAATCTCGGATTAGAGAAAATGGAAAGAAACGTTATTTAGGTTGCTTTAACTCACCGCACGAAGCTCACCTCGCTTGGCGTGAAGAGAAAGTACGCTTAGTGCGTGAAGCTGCCGAGGAGTGCGATGATCCTCGCGTAGCTGCTGGTTTATTGCGTCATAGCGCCGTGATTGAGTCTGGAGCTATGATGTGACCGATAAACTATCCGTTCGTGAAATTCGCGCCGCTTTGGCTTCTCAGGAGGAGGAGCGCCGAGAAGCGGTTGTAAATGAGCTTGAGGCGCTCGGCAGTAGCGAGATTACTGACGTGCTATCTTGGGACGAGCTAGGACGTGTGCAGGTTCTAGCCTCGGATAAACTGTCTCCACGCGCTCGTCGTGCCATTAAGAAGGTGAAGATTACGCCTAACGAGCATGGCAATACGATTGAAGTGGAGATGCACGATAAACTGTCTGCGCTTAGATTGCTGGCGAAGCATCGTGGCTTACTTGAGCCTAATAGCGATGATCGCCGTCCTAGCATGATTGGGATTAACGTGAGAGGGCCAGACGTAACAACGTATGAAGTAGTGGAGGAAAGAGATGCCGAGGACGAGTAATTGCTGTATTTATTGTAAGCGTCCGAGTATTTATGAGATACACCCTGCGTGTTTGAGCCGTTGGCAAAAGGTTAATGCTGAGTTGGATAAGGAAATCCAGAGGGTTCGTATGAATAAGCGTCACTTTGACGATCACTTGGACGAGTTGTACGGTGAGTTTGAGCCGTTTAATTCTATGCATGTTGATAATGCGATGGGTATGACGCCTACTGAGATTGATGAGGCGGATGCTTATTTCGGTGCTGCTATGGCGAAGTATGGCCTTGTGTTTGAAAACGGGCCTTCTTTGGAGCAGAGACGCTGGAGGAATGTTATCTGATGTCGAGATCGCCACGCGCTACAGACCGTTCGCCACGCCGTCGCCGCCAGAGGGGCGACGACGCGCTCACTGGTCTCAACTTGGACTTTTCGCAAAGTCCTACGACGTGGCAGTTCTTGAATGACGATAGCTTTGTTCGTGGCTTGATGGGTCCCGTAGGTAGCGGAAAAACGTATGCTTGTTTGGCGGAGGTGATGCTTCGCGCTGTGAAGCAGATACCTTCGCCCGTTGATAATGTGCGGTACACGCGGTTTGCGGTTATTCGTAATAGTTATCCTGAGTTACGCACGACGACGATTAAGACGTGGCAGGAGTTATTTCCAGAGCATATGTGGGGTGAGATGCGTTGGTCTCCGCCGATTACGCATCATATTAAGTTGCCACCGCGTGAGGATACGCCGGGATTAGACTGTGAGGTTATCTTTTTAGCATTGGATCAACCGAGAGACGTTAGGAAGCTATTGTCGCTTGAACTGACGGGTGGTTTTGTTGATGAGGCGCGTGAGCTACCGAAAGCGGTCGTTGATGGCCTAACGTCGCGTGTAGGTCGTTACCCGACGAAAAAGAATGGCGGTTGTCCGTGGCGTGGTGTTTGGATGTCTACCAACCCGATGGACTCGGATCACTGGTGGCATGAGTTAGCGGAGAAGAACCCGATTAGGGGGCGGTATCCGTGGAAGTTCTATAAGCAACCCGGTGGTGTTACGGACGCGACTAAAGAGCATGAGGATGCGATTTTCGGGGCGAATAAGTATTGGCGTTTGAACCCGAAGGCTGAGAACCTGAATAACTTGCCGCCCGGTTATTACGAGCAGCAGTTGGCTGGTAAGACGCTTGATTGGATCGAGTGTTATGCTGGGGCTAAGTATGTGTACGTGCAGGACGGAAAGCCTGTCTGGCATGAGTACAGTGATAGCTTGATGGCGGCTGACGTTGAGATTGAGGTTGGTATGCCAGTGCATATTGGCTTGGACTTTGGTTTAACGCCTGCTGCTGTATTTGGGCAAAAGATGCCGAATGGGCGTTGGCATGTCGTGCATGAATTGGTAGCCTTTGATATGGGTCTTGAGAGGTTCGCCCATCACCTTATGGCGGATATCAGCACTAAGTTCCCTAAGAGCGAAGTGTTTATCTGGGGCGACCCCGCAGGTGGTAAGCGCGATGAAATATTTGAAGTAACGGCGTTTGACCATCTGCGGACCCTTGGTTTAAGGGCGCAGCCGACGAACTCGAATGATTTCATGGTGCGTCGTGAGGCTGGCGCTATGCCGATGAATAGGTTGATTGACGGTCGTCCGGGGTTGTTAGTGTCGAAGGATTGCACACGTATTCGGAAGTCGTTGGCTGGTGGGTATCATTTTAAGCGGTTGGCGATTGGTGCTGGACAGGAACGGTTCAGAGATGCGCCGTCTAAGAATGAACATTCGCACGTTGGTGATGCGTATGGGTATCTGATGTTGGGTGGTGGTGAGCATCGTCGCCTGACGCGGAATCCGAATGGCAAGCCGATGTTTAAGCAGATCAATGCGTCGATGGACTTCAATGTGTTTGCGTAAAAAAGAGGGGGTACGTTTTAAGGCG
>Ga0208644_1004364_pt1 | contig 10698 bp, 13 predicted proteins | sample VirMetDEL_Nov_18_FD_184517 | JGI IMG/M metagenome (GOLD analysis project Ga0208644, IMG submission 184517) | Aqueous microbial communities from the Delaware River and Bay under freshwater to marine salinity gradient to study organic matter... | ecosystem: Environmental > Aquatic > Marine >... | reverse complement strand
CCGACTTTCTAACACCGAACTGGCCGCCCTAACTACTCTCTAAAATGACAACTTTTCGCAAATACGAGTTCACACCCACGCAATGGGAAACGCTCAAAGTCAAAATACAAGTAACGGACGAGGAAGGCAACAAGTCCTATAAAGGCTGCGCAGTCCACGAGATAGGCTTTATCTGCCTTGAATGGGGCAAAGATGCCGAAGATATGCCTGTTTGCGAGGTTCAATCCGACAAATGGGCAGTTGACATCTTGTGGTACACAGAACCCAAAGCAGATTTCGCTCAGTACGAGGTATGGCCAGATCCATGCGGAGTACACACTTTTGCAGGGTGTGAATCCTTGTACCTACAGCAATACTGTGCCAAGTTCCCCGACAGCCCCTACTGCGTAATCCCAGATGCCTAAACAAGGACTATACGCCAATATCCACGCTAAGAGAAAGCGTATAGCTGCTGGAAGCGGAGAGAAGATGCGTGCCCCAGGATCCAAAGGGGCTCCGACCAATAAGGCTTTTAAGAAAGCAGCTAAGACTGCGAAGAAAAGAAAGTAATGGCTAAGAATAAGATTGTAGGAAAGAATAAGAGACCCGGATCTAATAAGAAGACCGGAAGAGATTATTCTTACCAGAAAGAATACGATAAAAGACCAGAACAGGTCGCAAGACGAGTTGAATTAAACCGGGAAGCCCGTAAGAAAAAAGTGTACGGAAAAAGACATGCCAATGGCGTTGATCTAAGTCACACAAAATCTGGCAAGATGGTTCTTGAGAAGCGGTCTACTAATAGAGCTCGCAACGGACACAACGGAAAGTCCAGCAAGAAATAAAATGCGGATAAAATAATAAAAAGTAGGGCATTCTTCGGAGTGCCTTTTTGTTATATTTGTAGTCCTATGAATACTGAGAGCAAAGTACTAAGTGAAATCGTAACATGGTCCAAGTACTCCCGTTACGTTCCTACATTGGGTAGGAGAGAAACTTGGGATGAGATCGTAGATCGCAATAAAGCAATGCATATCAATCGTTTCCCTCATATGAAGGATCAGATTGAACGAGCATATAAATTAGTCTACGACAAAAAAGTACTTCCCTCTATGCGCTCTCTTCAGTTTGCTGGGAAGGCAATTGAGACCAATCATTCTAAGATTTACAACTGCTCTTTTGTAGCTCTTGATGACTATCGTGCATTTAACGAGGCATTCTTTCTCCTTTTGAGCGGGTGCGGTGTTGGATATTCTGTACAATGGCATCACATTGATAAGTTGCCATCTATCAAGAAACCAAATAAGAAGAAGAAATTCTTAGTCGCTGATGATATTATGGGATGGGCGGATGCTCTCAAGGCCCTCATTAAATCTTATATGGGCTTATCAAGTCACGAACCTAATTTTGATTTTGGATGTATTCGTCCCAAGGGTTCTCCGCTAAAAACAAGCGGTGGTGTAGCTCCAGGACCTGAGCCTCTCCGCCTATGCTTGGCACACATCAAAGCCATCTTGGATCGCAAAGAGGATGGTGAAAAGCTAACCCCGCTAGAGTGCCACGATATTATGTGCCACATTGCAGACTCAGTCTTGGCTGGCGGTGTTCGTAGGAGTGCTATGATTGCTCTATTCTCGCATGATGATAGTGAGATGTTGACCTGCAAGTTCGGCAATTGGTGGGAGTTGAACCCACAGCGTGGCCGTGCTAATAATAGCGTTGTATTGAAAAGAGGAGGAGTCAGCAAGGAGTATTTTATGGAGCTGTGGAAAAAGGTAGAGATGAGCAATAGCGGTGAACCCGGATTCTATTTTACTACTGATTTGAATGCCGGTACAAATCCTTGTTGCGAGATTGCTCTGAACCCTAATCAGTTCTGCAATCTGGTGGAAGTAAACGGAAGTGATATTGAGGATCAAGCTGATTTGAACGAGCGAGTTGCTACAGCTGCTTTCCTCGGCACAATCCAAGCGTCCTACACTGATTTCCATTATCTCCGCTCTGTATGGCAAAAGACTACAGAAAAAGAAGCTTTGTTGGGCATTGGTATGACAGGCATTGCTAGTGGTCGGGTCTCAGAACTAGACTTGGAACAAGCTGTTAATTTAGCTAAGGAAGTAAATAAGCAAGTAGCAGAAGATATCGGAATTAATACAGCAGCTCGTGTAACCTGTGTTAAGCCTAGCGGAACATCTTCCTTGGTCTTGGGTACATCCAGCGGGATTCACGCTTGGCACAGCGAGTATTATATCCGTAGAATGCGTGTAGGTAAAGCGGAAGCACTATATACCTACCTATCAATCCATCATCCTCACTTGATCGAAGACGACTTCTTGAAGCCCGAAGAACAGGCAGTTATCTCTGTACCTCAGCAAGCACCTAAGGGGGCAATTACACGTTGGGAAGAGAGTGCTATCTCTTTCTTGGAGCGAGTTAAAGATTTTAATATCAGATGGATTAAACCCGGTCATATTTCTGGACCAAATACACATAATATTTCTGCCACCGTTACTATGCGAAATGATGAGTGGGAAGAAGTAGGAGAGTGGTTGTGGGCTAATCAAGACTACTACAATGGTCTTTCTTTCTTGCCCGAAGATCTTGGTACATATGCACAAACTCCATTCGAAAGTATAACAAAAGAAAAATTCGAAGAGTTGAAAAAAGGAATAACAAATATTGATTTATCACTTATATTTGAAAACTCCGATAACACAACACTATCTGACCAAGCCGCTTGCGCTGGTAATAATTGCCAAATATGATAAAAGTAGAATTAGAAGTAGCTGAGGCCGAAGCCTTGCAGTATGCCGTAGAGCACCACATGTATTTATGCAATATGCAACTGTACGAAGAGTACGAAGGGCTTGATGAAGAAGAGATCGAAGAGATCGAGAACTTTGAGCCTTACGATGCGTACTGCGGGTGTGATACCTGTGTAACACGAGAGTATTTGATGAAGACTTTTGACTTCTTGAGATACATCTCTAAAGTAGATGTATATACAAAAGACGAATGATGAAAAAGTATAAAGCACATATCATTTTAATTCTACTTTACTTTTTGGGTCTCGGAATGATGATTGCAATTGGAATGTCTTCTTGCTCTCCTCCAAAGCGATACAAAAGATTAGTAGAAAAGCATCCCGAATTAGTAGAGCGTGACACTGTTGAAGTTCACGATACTATGATATACGAAAGACAAGTCCCTGTACCAGAGTATAGGGACTCTTTCATTATTAAAAACGATACCGTTATCGAGACTGAGAAATTAATCATTACCAAAGTAAAGGATCAATTTCATGTAGTGGTGAAGGCGGATACAATTAATCTGAGAGACACCATTACACGAACCGTAAGGGTAGCCGGAAAAGTATATACAAAAAGAGTTACCAATTGGTATTACATCTTAATTGCATTTGCTGCCGGTACTACTTTGTACGCTGTATTTACAAGAAAACGATGAAGTTTGTCCAGGAAAGCTACGATGCTAATGATGCTCTTGCAAAAGAGATGTTGATCAATTTCTTAGAGAAGAAGGGGCACACCATTATATCCCACGAGGAAGACTTTGGTGTGGACATCTCTACAGAGAAAGAAGGGGAGCTGTGGTGGTTTGAGGCCGAAATGAAATGTGGTAGGCCGTGGACAGATAGAGATGATTTTCAATTTGATACTGTTTCATTCCTTGGTAGAAAAATTAAATGGAATGATTTCTATTATTGTATCATTTGTAAGGAGACGGGTGCTGCTATAATGGCGCACTCAGAAGAGATTTTCAAGAAAGAGTATAAAGAAAAAATATATATTAATACCCAACATAGAAAAGGCAACGATGTATTCTATAGAGTTCCAAAAGAAAAGTGTATATTCGTGCCACCTAATTTGTTTTTATTATGAGTTTGACCGAAAGCCAGAAAAAGATCGTAGACGTTTGCGATAGTATTAAAGAATTACTTTTAGAGAAGAATAGAAAGTACGGGGATTCTGCATTAAACCCAGTTCGTATTTTTAGCAAAGCAGATGCAAAGGAGCAATTAAAAGTTCGCATCGATGACAAATTAAATAGATTGATGAATCAACAGGTAGACGATAATGAAGACACTGTTACTGATTTGATTGGGTATTTAATTCTGTACAAAGTACAAAGTAAAAAAGCAGACAAAGCTCAACTGAGCAACTGGACATCTGGTTTATGAAAATTTACCTCCATTGGACATATAGCACAAAGGAATTGACTGCTGATAAGGTCAGTAAGCACGAGCAAATGAAGACTCGTATGGAGACCGATACTATGTTGATTGGAGGTTTAGATCGTAGACCCATATTTACACACTGCATAAATAAGAATGGTTATTTGCATGTGCTAGATTATTGTCCCGGTCACGATATGCATGTTGCGATTATAGGCGGTTTGAATAGTGATTACCGCTATGCAAATACAGCAACATACGATCAGCTTATGACGCTTGGAAATCTAGTACGAGCTTGGATGTCAATGGCATACCCAGTATTAGAGGGAGATCTTGAAAATTTTAATTTACAACAATGGATAAAAAGCATAAGCAAATAATCGAAGACGAGATCAAGAACTTGCAAAAGTTAATCTCCTGGCACGAATACTATAGTGCCATTAATAACCCCATTGAGGCTAATAAGTGTCAAAGGGAAATCGAATCTGCAAAGAAGAAGATAAATGGCTTACGAAAAACTAATTGAGTTCTTAAAGAAGAATAAGATTAACGAGGCTGAGGCAATTGAAAGAATTCAAGTTCAGCTGAAAGATCCTGCAAGGGACTTCTATGTAACCATCATATCAATGACTGAGCAGATCAATCAGTTGATTAGAACAAAGGCGTTGGATCTTGATGACCCATACCAAAAGAGTTTGCTTCGTCTCCTTGAGTCTGGGGACAAAGTATCCAAGACGATACGCAATGCCCAGCTCGATGCATATCCCGAAGAGGAAGTAAGCGATGAAAGTGTAGCTGATATAATGGCAAAACGTAAGCGTGGAAATAATTAATAATAAAAAGAAATCAAAATTTCTCTATGAGGATTGGGCTGCAAAGTACGGCTTGAATCCGAATGCCACAAAGAAAGAGAAGGTAATGTGGTATGAGCAAGAGAAGGAGTACTGGCAAGAAGGTAGATTCGGTCTTGTCGGTCCTCACTATTTCTTTTTGACCCAAGGCATTGTAAAGAGTGCTTCGGGTAGAAAAATGAGACCGGTATGGCGTGATGCCGATGATGATATCTATGGGTCCTATATGAAGGCCAGAGAGCAATACTGGGATCTAATGGTATTGAAGAGACGAGAATTGGGTCTCACGCTCACCTTTGGCGGAGTTATTCCTCTGTGGACTTCCTTGATTTATGAAGGCTCTACTTCTCTGCTCACATCGGCAGACAAAACTCGTCTTGAGGAAATGTATAAGGAGAAGACCCGTGTAATGTTTGATGGGTTGGACACCGATTTTAGACCGGGAGTTATCTCAACCCGTCAGTGGGGTTATTTGCATATGGGGAAAATGCTTCCAGACGGAACTGTGGAAGGCTTGGATAGTAAAATAGTAGCTCGTGAGACTGTAGATAACCCACAAGCATTTGAGGCATACCGTGCAATGCACATCTTTATTGATGAGTTCTTCTTGCACCCACACGCTGATAAGGTATTACGATCTGCCCAGGCATCTGTTAAGAGCGGTTTTATGAAATTAGCTCCGATTGTTCTGGGAGGAAGTGCGGGTGAATCCTCTATCGAGGGTCAGAAGAAAGGAAGTGCTTTGTGGAGGGATGCTGAGATTCTGAAATTGGTAACTCTATTTGTACCAGGATGGAAAGGGATTATGGCTGCCCCAGAATTGGATGAGAATGGGTTAGAAATACCCGGCAAAGTAATTAACTTTTGCCCCAATGGGCACTCAGATGAAAAGGCTGCGACAGAATGGATTCTCAAGACAAGAGAGAAATTAGATAAGGCAGAAGATAAGAGTGCCTTAGAAGTATTTATCAAGCAGTACCCATTGGATATCCAAGAGGTATTCTCAGCAAATGCAAAGGGAAGTCTGCCTAAACATATCTTGCAAAAGATACAAACACAAGAAAGGATTATCTTGTCTTCCTCTCTCCCTATCGAGAGGGTTGATTTGCATCGTGATGTTGATGGCAATTTTGTCAAGCAGGCCAACAATAGGAGCGATATGTATTTGCTTCATGCTCCCGAACCAAACCACTCATACATTGCAGGCATTGACCCTATCCCATTTATCTCTAAGAATATGGGGGATGGATCTAAGCAAGCCCTTGTAATTAAAGATATTGAATCGAATAGGTATGTAGCCCACTATGCTGAACGGGACTCAGACCCAGACAAAATCATAGAAAATATGATTAATCTACAGAGGTACTACAATAATGCCCCAGCAATGCTTGAGGTAAACCGGGGAGGTGTAGTATTGGACAAGTACAAAACAGCAAATGCTATGGACTTATTGGCAAAGAAACCTGCTTTTATATCCAAGGGATTTGCAAAGAACGATGGATCGTATGGGTACTACAAGAATGATCACACCACAGAGAGAGGCAATTCATATCTGATTGATTACTTGAACCAGTACTCTAATGAGATTTGGTTCATACAAATTATTGAAGAAGCCAAGAACTATCTCGTAGACAACACTGACTTAATTGACGCAATGATTGCGTGCGAGATATTCCATAAGAATATTGTAGAGAAGTACAAAGCTACAGAGAAGAAGATAGTCCCAACTGTAAAGGAGATACCTGTATTGAAATTGATTGATGGTAGGTATGTAAAGGTGTGGCAGAAAGTAAATATCTAGAAGATTGTATTTAACTTCTTATGTTCTATCAAGGCGCAAATAATATCAATAGACTCATCTGGAATTTCATCTTCCAAAATGCAAGGAATTTTCAGTATTCTGGCCTGTCCCCTCTTATAGAATATATGCCCATCATTGTACCATATTCGTATAATGGTTTTTAAAGATGGGATTATACACTGCGTCTTCTTCTGAACAAAACGGTTAGTCAGATAAATCCCTCCGTGTAGAATCTCCCACTTACAGGCCAGGAGAATAGATCTTATATCTATCTTATTCTCCGGTATAATCTGATTTACAATAAAGTCATCTGCAAGGGCTGAATGATCTCGATCAATTGATTGCACTGGGCAACGAAAAACTCGTAGTTCAGCTCTCTCTTCTTTACTTCGCATTTAACATTAAATGGTTTAGTTGGATACCCTGCCAGCAGATAGTGTTCTCTGCCGTCCTTATTTCTCTTTACGCTATACCCGCCTTTCTTAACAGGCAGGAAGCGTAGTATGCGTCCAAAGTTTTCTTCTTTCTGATTCTTATTATCTTCTAATTCTATGTGTACTGCGTGCCATCCCCTACCGGCTTTATAGCGACCACAAAAGTCGTATATATTTCTATGTTTAGTTAGTGTATCTATTACGGGAGTCCCGTTGATAAAGTATTCTCGGACTGCTAAGGGAACAACCATAAAGGAGTTGTCCTTGTGCCAGTCTTTCTTTGTCTCGAAGCATCCCTTCTCTTTAATCTTTCCTGTCGTACTCTCGGCTAGATAATTGTTTACGTCTCGTATAATCATCTGCTTGTAATTGGCATACTCAAGCGTGAGCTTTGTTAGCTTCTCCCACTCCTTGCATATGGCAAGTATCTTATCCAAGTCTTTCTTTCTATGCTTAATCGTTACGCCATCGGTGTTGACCTGTAGGATCTGAGTCCCAACCCCATACAGCTTTTCCAAGAGCATCGAGATAAGCAATTGTCCATTCACTGTGATAGAGTAAAAGATTTCGGGGTCAAAGAAACAGGAAACATCCGAACCGGTCTTACCGAATAAACCATTCAGTGCCAACTTCAGAGCTCCCGATGTAACATCATCTTTGTCAAGCTGTGCCTTGACTCGTTCATCAAAAATGTCAGAGTATACCTTGACAAATGTATTCTTGTCCATTTGTCTTGGAGCTAATTCATTCTTGATAAATAAGTTAGGGTAATATGATTTAACATCTACATCCAATATGTCCCACTCGTCATCTGCTTTGTACTGACCTGGCGGAACACAGCCGTGTATCCCACCCACACCATAGTAGATGATGAGGTCAGCAAAGCGGGTCTTAAAGGAGAACGACTTCTTCTTCATGACCGTCTTGTTCAGATCAACATTGAACTGCTCCAATTGGTCTTGAAGATTATTAGTATCGATCGATGTATTCAACTGCTCCACAAAGGAATCGAGATAGTTTGATGTGGCAACCGTATCCTTCATAGTATCCAAGAGCAATTTGAATTCCTTGCTCTCGAAACGAACGTATGGGAATATGATTTTCTTCAGCGGAACATTGACCCGTTTGCCTCTGATTTGTTTCAGCTCAAACGGTTTCATATTCACAGCCTTTGACAAACGCTGCACAAAGATTTCTTCCCCTATCACTACATCGCTCTTATTGATGGCGTTGAACTTAAACTTCTTGCTCAGTTCCTTACGCAAATTTATCTTGTCCTCATTGGCGTGATAGAATGCTCGTGTAAAGAGAACATCGTTTCGGTTATAATCTAATATGCTTTCGGTCTCAGACTCTTTAACTATGTGAGTATGATGGAAAGGCATATCCATTACATTGTGCCAATGAAGTGCAACCTCCAAACTCTTCAAGGATGCAGATCGAGCTTTATTGTTGTAATGGTTAAGTAGAAATAAATCTAATTGTTTTATGTCCTCCCTTGCTCGAAACTTTTCATCGTTAATTATATTTTGAGCATAGGCGTGGATCTGTTCAGCTGATGGATTGTTCTGCCATATGTATTGCACTACAGGCCAGTCAAATCTCAAGTTGTTAAACCCAACCATGCCGGCCTTCTTATCGTGCAGCTCGCTGATGTACTCTTTGAACTCTTCGATATCGTTACGCCAAGCACATATCACGAACTCCCTTGTTTCCTGTACCTCGTTCGAAGCATCGATATCGATGTAGGAAAAGAAGTTAGGAAAAGTTTCTACGTCATATACTTTAATGCAACTCATAAGTCATCAATACGGCATTGAACTTGCCCTCTTTACTATCAATTAATTTCACTTCTATATCTCCATACTTAGTCCAACCGGAGCTAATCACTGGGATTTCCTGTCCCCTGTATTTAAAATAATTCTTATTCGAAATGTTTAAGTACTTGCGATACTCGGTTGGACATAGGTTGAAATATTTTATACGTTCGTTTCTCAAATTATGAGCCGAACAAATCTTGTTCATCGGTCTTAACATACTCAATTAATTTTTGGAACACACCATCTTCTGAGTACCTACCGGTACTGGGTTGGAAAGTATACTCGACACTACCAAGTCGACCACGGAAGTGGTACTTCATCTTTTGCACGTGGAGCTCTACAGGATCGTTTGTGCCGTCTACATAATTTCTGTGAATAGCGATACCAATATCAGGAACATTAAAGAAATGGTGGCTACCAGAGATATCATAGAGACGAGGAACATTGTAGGACCCATTTGATTTGTCCATCTTTCGAGGGTGTGCAACCAACGTGACATTGACATTGTTCTTGACGGCAAACTGTTTAAGCTTTCGTAGCAATTCGCCAATTTTTTCATTACTGCTTTCTTCATTGCTTGTGTTTGTTATATAGTTAAAGGGGTCCAAACATAGGCAATCTATGCCATATCTACGAACCATATTTTTACCCAATGCCAATATATTATCGACACTATAATCATCCATCTGCTCAATATTGTAGAAGTAGAAATACTTATCAATCATCTCGACCGCTCTCTCTATCTCTACCTTATTCATAGCCTTCAATGGTTTGCCTACTATCTGCTCAGATAAACGAGTGATTTTTAGCGGAGCAATATTTTCGGGACTGAATATACCAAAACGCCATCCGCTCATCACGGCTAAACGAGTGTACATAAAGTCAAGCCAAGTGCTCTTGCCCGATCCTGGGATGCCCGTGACTACAACCAACTCACCTCGTGACCAAGTCAGATGTGAATCGGTCTCAGACATAGTGACTTGAGCCCCTATCGGATATCCTGTATCGTGGTAAGTTAAGATAGTATCTAAATACTCTGAGGCCGTACTAATCTGATTAATCGGTAGAGGAGAGGCATTCTCATACAGAGCTTTCAGATAGTCAACACCAAGGGCGACCATACAATCGTTAGCATCCTTCTGCCCTTCGGGGAAGTGGATGATTCTGATGTCCTCTGATTCGAATCTGCGGGCAATGTCCTCGGCTAATTTGTGACCGGGTTCATCGTTATCAGTGGCGAGGTATATCTTCTTGCCTACAAAGTAATCGTACACTGAGTCAAGCCAGTCCAAATTATTATTCGTTTTGCTTGCACCATTGGGTACGGAAATAGCAAAGGGATGTCCGGCTTGATACCAACACATTGTCTCTTCCTCGCCTTCGCATATAATGACTTGGTCAGAATTTATAATCCCATTCATATTGTATGGAATCTTCTGAGCGTCCTTGACCATCTTGAACTTCTTATCGGAAGTCTTGAACTTGATATTAATCAAATCATCTTCGATGTAATAGTTAAAGCAAATGACACGATGCTCCTTTTGATCTTGAGGCATCCACTCTACACCTTCGGTGATTTTGAAATGGTCGACTGTGGATTTGTGTATGCCACGTTTATGAA
>Ga0208644_1004363_pt1 | contig 10700 bp, 21 predicted proteins | sample VirMetDEL_Nov_18_FD_184517 | JGI IMG/M metagenome (GOLD analysis project Ga0208644, IMG submission 184517) | Aqueous microbial communities from the Delaware River and Bay under freshwater to marine salinity gradient to study organic matter... | ecosystem: Environmental > Aquatic > Marine >... | reverse complement strand
ACCGCGGGGTTGGCCGCCGCTTGGGACACCGCTTGGGCCGCCGCTCGGGTCGCCGCTTGGGTCGCCGCTCGGGTCGCCGCTCGGGCCGCCGCTCGGGCCGCCGCTTGGGACGCCGCTCGGGACGCCGCTTGGGCCGCCGCTTGGGCCGCCGCTGGGCTCAGCTGCCGTGACCTCATCGGAGACACCTTCACCCAAGCCCACTACGACACCCTCACCAGCCCGTGGCGCACCGTCATCGGCCCCATCCACCCCGAGGACGCCCCGCTATGACCGCCCTGCTCCTCTTCGTGGCCCTCGTCGCCGGCGGCATGTTCTGCGCCCTCTACGCCAACCAGCGCCGCGAGGACCGCACCCCACCAGCCGACGCGCCCTGGACCTGCCCCGCCTGCCAGCACCCGGTCACCACCGAGCCGCCCTTCTGGACGGTCAACACCACCCGCTACTGCAGCTTGCCGTGTGCCCGCACCGCGTGGCCCCCCAAGCAGACCGGAGGACGGTCATGACCTACACCCACCACAGCCGCGCCGACGCCATCGCCGCCCACAACGACGGCATCCGCCGCAGCCGCGACGCCTACCACGCCCGCGAGGCCGTCCTCGACAAACGCTGCCCCGACTGCGGCCACACCAAGGCCCAGGACGCCGACCTGTGCATCCGCTGCCGCAACCTGATGGCGGACCCGCCCGGCCCGTGGCAGGACCACGCCGCCTGTGGCGACAACCTCGTCCCCGACGCCTGGTTCCCGCTGCCCAACCGTGGCAACGCCGCCCGTGCCCTCGCGGTCTGCAAAAGCTGCCCGGTGGTCGCCCCCTGCCTCGCCTACGCGCTGAAGCATCGGATCGCGGAGGGCGTGTGGGGCGGCATGACCGAGGACGAGCGGGCGGCCCTGCTCCGGCGAGGTGGTGCGTGATGACCTACGCCGAGTTCCTCGCCGCGAAGCTAGCGCGCACGCCGCCCGCTGGGCTCGCTGCGACCGACCACCACCCGATGCTCCACCGCTGGCAGGCTGAGATCGTCACCTGGGCGGCTGCTACCGGGCGGGCCGCGATCTGGGCCGACACCGGCCTCGGTAAGACCGTGATGCAGGTCGAATGGCTACGCCACATGACCAACGGCGGCCACTACCACGGCCTCATCGTCGCCCCCCTCGCCGTCTGCCACCAGACCATCCGGGAGGCCGCCAAGGTCGACGTACTCATCAAGTACGTCCGCGACCCAGCCCAGATGGACGGCCCCGGCATGTACGTCACGAACTACGAGATGGTTCAACGGTTCGACCCCACCACATTCCGCGCCGTCGTGCTGGATGAGGCAAGCATCCTCAAGCAGTCGGACGGCAAGACGCGGACCATGCTTATCCGTCACTTCGAGGACGTCCCGTACCGGCTCGCTTGCACCGCCACCCCTGCCCCCAACGACCCGGAGGAACTGACCAACCAGGCCGAGTTCCTGGGGCACATGTCCCGGGTTCACATGCTCGCCGCCTACTTCGTCCACGACAACGTCGGATGGAGGCTCAAGGGTCACGCCCGCGGCCCGATGATGCGATGGATGGCGACGTGGGCGCTTGCGATCCGCAAGCCGTCCGACATGGGCTACCCCGACGACGGCTACGAACTGCCCGGCCTCGACGTTGTCCCCCACCTGATCGACGTGCCAATCGAAGCCGAAGGGCAACTCTTTCCGACAGACCTCGGTGGTGTCGGAGGCCGCGCCGCCGTACGCCGCGAAACGCTAGAGGCTCGCTGTGAGCGCGCCGCCACCCTCGTGGCTAGTGAGCCGGACGAGCCGTGGCTGATCTGGTGCGGACTCAACGCAGAGGCCCAACTACTCAACCGTCTCATCCCGGATTCCGTGAACGTCGACGGCTCATGGTCGCCCGAGGACAAGGCCCAGGCGCTGCTCGACTTCGCAGACGGCAAGATCCGATGCCTCATCACCAAGCCGTCAATCGCGAGCATGGGCATGAACTGGCAGCACTGCGCCCGCATGGCGTTCGTCGGCCTCTCCGACTCCTATGAGCAGTACTACCAGTCCATTCGGCGCTGCTACCGCTACGGCCAGTCCAGGGTCGTGGTCGCCCACGTCATCCTCTCCGAGCTTGAGGGGCAGATTGCCGTCAACATCGCCCGCAAGGAACGCGAGGCGTCCCACGTCACCGCGCAACTAGTCAACGCGATGCGCGCCAACCGTAAGGAGTCCCAACATGTCTGAGCCGTACATCACCGACGACGCCTATGGCACCGACTGGCGTCTCATGCTGGGCGACTCGTGCGAGCGCCTCGCGGAACTCCCGGACGAGTCCATAGACCTCTCCGTCTACTCCCCACCGTTCGCCTCACTGTTCACCTACAGCCCGTCCGAACGCGACCTCGGCAACTCCGCCACCCGGGCCGAGTTCCTCGAGCACTACGGCTTCATCATCCGCGAGAACCTGCGCCTCACGAAGCCCGGCCGCATCGCCTGCATCCACGTCCAACAACTCACCACCACGAAGGTCACCCACGGCTACTCCGGCCTGACCGACTTCCGCGGCGACGTGATCCGCGCCTACGTCGATAACGGCTGGCAGTTTCATGGCGAGGTCACCGTCAACAAGGACCCGCAGGCGCAGGCAATCCGCACCAAGGCCCACGCCCTCACCTTCGCCACCAAGAACCGCGACAGCGCCGGCACCCGCCCCGCCCTCGCTGACTACCTGCTCCTGTTCCGCAAGCCCGGCGACAACGCCGTCCCCATCAAGAACGACGTCACGAACGACGAGTGGATCGAATGGGCACAGCCCGTCTGGTGGGACATTCGCGAGACCAACACCCTCAACGTGCGGGTGGCCCGCGACGAAGCCGACGAACGCCACATCTGCCCGCTGCAACTCGACTTCATCGAGCGATGCATCCGACTCTGGTCGAACCCCGGCGAGACCGTGCTGTCACCGTTCGCCGGGATCGGGTCGGAGATCTACATGGCCCGCAAGCTCGGCAGGAAGGGCATCGGCTGCGAGTTGAAGCCGTCCTACTGGCGGACGGCCGTGGACAACCTGACCGCACTCGACGAGGCCCTGAGCATGGCTACCCTGTTCGACGGGGCGCTCTCGTGACCGGCATCCCGATCACCTACACGCCTACCCCCGGCTGCTGGTGCCAGGGCTGCCAGATCATGCGGCACTACGAGGACATGGCAGCAGGGGACGACGATGCCTGACCCGTACGGCCGTCGTGGCTAGGGGGGACTCCGCCACCTGGTACGGGGAGACCGGGGAGTGGGTCCAGAGCCTGGAGCGCGAGCTGAGGAAGCGGCCCACGGGCCACCCTGAGCCCACGGGCCAGGACCTCTACTGGTCCGGTCCGGTCTCCCCGTACCAGGTGGATGACGTGCCCTGGCTGGACAACCAGGACGACGACCGGGAGAGGGAGTGTGGAGCATGAGTGCCAAGTACGGGTACGGCGGGCGCGTGGGCTGGATTGACGACGCCCTGGCCTACGCGGACACCTGGACGGACCGGACGCTGGAGGCGGTCATGGCCCGCTTCCCCTACCCGGACCAGAAGCGGGTCCGCCCCAGTGACTGGGTGGCCCTGGTGGCCCACGTCTCCCGGCACGTCCGCCACTGGCTGTTCCTGCACGGCATCGACGCCAACAAGGCCCGGCCATGACACCGCCGGAGGTTCACTACGTGCCCCCCGTCACCGTCAACGGCTACGTGACCCAGCCTGCCAGGTGGTTCGTGTCCGTCGCCGGCTGGGGCCGCCGGTTCGCCTCGCGTGACGCCGCCCTCGCCCACGCCGAAACGTTGTGGGAGCAGCCATGAGCGAGCACAGCGCCGAGAAGGACCGTATGCGCGGGACCGGCGGAAACCGCTTCATCGGCACCAACCCGACGGTCACTGACCTACTCCTGTCGATCAACGATCAGTTGGGCGACCTCCGCGAATGGGCAGTAGAGACGGGGCGCGTACTCGATCTGGCCGAGGTCACGATCAGCACCAAGCGCATCCCGAGTGGGGCTGTATCCGTGTCTGTGACGGCTGACTTGGCCGACGACCTGGCCCACGGTGCCATCCCGCTCCGTGAGGCTATCGACACCGAGCAGGAACTACTCCCCCTCGTTGACGACGGCTCCTGTGACTCGGGCTGTCCACCTGGGGCTGGGGGCGTCGCTTCACCTCCCGGGACGCCGCCCTCGCCCACGCCGAAACACTCTGGGGGCAGCCATGAGCAATACATGTAGGCGCTACCACTGCGCGACCGAGGTTCACGTCCGGGCGCGGAAGAATTACCGGTGCGAGTGGTGCGGCGAGCAGATCCGTAAGGGCTCCGATCATGTGATTGCCACCGAGTTTCCTGGTGGCGAGGCGGGCTACGCGGACAGTGCAGGCCATCCCGTCAGGTGGCGCATCTGCCCAGCACCCCCGTGTCACTACTGCGGGAGCCAGCCGTGAGGGCCGACCCGTGTCCGGTCGGGTGCGGCCACCCTTGGCACGGACTCCCCTGCACCTGGAACGAAGGCCGCTGCGGCTGCCCCGGCCCCTGGACCCTCACCAGAGAGGCATACGCCGACATGTCATCCCACTACACCACCACCCCCGAGAAGGAGCACCAGCCATGACCGACTCGAGCAGGTCGTCCTGATGACCCTCCGCCACGCCGAAACCCTCTGGAAGGACCAACCGTGAACAAGACCCTCGCCACCATCGCCACCCTCCCCCTCATCGCAGCCACCCTCACCGGCATCAACGACACCGCCCAAGCCGTCACCTGCATCCCATTCCAAGTGTCGAAGTCCGAACGGGTCTACCCGCGCATCAACAAGTGGGTGGACGTGACCGCCACCATCAACGCCGAAACCTGCGCCTACTCCTCCGGCGTGAAGCGCGTCAACACGGTCAGCTTCACCGTCGCCTACAACCGGCAGGGCACATCCGAATCCTGCGGGATCTGGGACGCCAACGAAGGCGTCACCTACGACCTCTACATCATGGACGGCCGGGGCGCCAACTACCACCACCCCCAGGTCCGGCTCCCGTGCTCGAAGGACACCACGGCCGAGCGGACGTGGGCGCTGGTCCGCGACCCCCAATGGCACTGGTGTTTCGGCGCACCCAAGTGGAAGGTCAACGGCACCGTGCGGGTCGACCTCAACCCGGACACCGACTTCACCCTCAAGGGAAACCTGTGGACTTTCATCGGGCCGGTGCCCAATGACTGCTAGCCCTCGCGCCGACCCGTGTCCGGTCGGGTGCGGCCACCCCTGGCACGGACTCCCCTGCACCTGGAACGAAGGCCGCTGCGGCTGCCCCGGCCCCTGGGGGCACCCATGAGGATCGGGGAGCTGTTCGCCGGCTACGGCGGCCTCGGGATGGGCGTCAAGGCCGTCCTGGGCGGCGAGGTGGTATGGGTGTCGGAGATCGAGTCCGGCCCGCGCAAGGTGCTCGCCCACCGCTACCCCGACGCCCCCAACCTCGGAGACATCACCGCCGTCGACTGGTCCCAGGTGGAGCCGGTGGACGTGCTTACCGGTGGCTTTCCCTGTCAGGACGTGTCCACGGCCGGGAAGCGTGCCGGGCTGCGGCCGGGCACCCGCTCGGGCCTGTGGCAGCACATGGCGTATGCCGTCGACCAGCTCCGTCCGGGGCTGGTGCTCATCGAGAACGTGAGGGGTCTGCTCAGTGCCGAAGCGCATAGCGACGTGGAACCGTGCCCGTGGTGTGTGGGAGACGACGCAGACGGCGCTCTGCGGGCACTCGGAGCCGTTCTGGGAGACCTGGCCGACCTCGGGTATGACGCGGTCTGGTGTGGCCTACGTGCTGCCGACGTGGGAGCCGCGCACGGACGGTTCCGGGTGTTCGTTGCTGCCTTCCCCGCGGACGGACACGAATGGGGCCGGTCCGCACGGGGATGGGGGACCGGATCTGCGGACGGTCGTCTCCTGCCTACCCCGACCAGCCGCGACCACAAAGGCCGCAACCAGCGCAACGACACAACCTGCCTGACCGGCGCACTCCTCCCCACGCCAGCCGTGAACGACATGGGCGCAGGGAAAACCCCCGGCGAGTGGGACGAGTGGACCGACGCCATGAAGGCCCGCCACGGCAACGGCAACGGCAACGGGCCGTCCCTCAACATCGAGGTGCAGCGGCTCCTGCCGACACCCGGGGTTGCCGACTCAACTGGCGGGCACCACTCGCGCTCCGGCGAGCGGTCGGACGAACTTCTACTCAAGGGCATCGCGCACCACGAGCAGTTCGGGGACTACGCCGACGCCATCGCCCGCCACGAACACGCTTTCGGCCACTCCGCCCCCGACCCCACCGAACCCGCACCCAGAGGCGGCCGACGACTCTCCTGCCACTTCGACGAATGGCTCATGGGACTCCCCTCCGGCTGGATCACCGACACCCCCGACGTCACCCACAACGAGACACTACGCATGTGCGGAAACGGGGTCGTGCCCGCGCAGGCCGCCGCCGCCCTCGCGTGGTGCCTCAGTCAGATCGAGGCTGGTGCCGCATGACGTACCGACGCAGCGCCGCACGCACCACCGTGGACACGTCCTCGCCGCGCCGCTCCGCAGTCTCCCGCGCTGCCTCCCACAGGTCGTCAGGGACGCGCACGTTCCTCGCCGTGGTCGCCACGTCAGGCCCCAATCTCGAGGACGTACCCGCAGGACAGGCACTCGGACACAGTGGTCAGTGGGACACCGCCGACGCTGCTGGTCATCGTCTCGTGCTCCGTGACGTGGCAGCACCCGCCGTCGCAGTAGAGGGACTGGGTGCGGGTCGTGATATCAAGGCTCGTCATGTGACCAGTGTACCCACACCTGTACCCACACTGTCAAGGGGGAACGCTGCATGAGTACCGCCCGGGTCGGCCGCGAACGCGAGCACCGCGTGGTCGCACACATGGAGGACCACGGCTGGCGGAAGATCATGCGCGCCGCCGAGGAACTAGCCGACTACTACCGCAGCATCGGGAGGCGCTGGCGATGACACCCGGACTCCACAAGGGCATCCCCGCCGCCGACTACCACGCAGCCCCCGGCCTCTCCCACTCCGGCGCCCGCCTCATCCTCGACACCCCCGCCAGATACCACTACGAACGCACCCACCCCACCCCACCCACCGACGCGATGGAGGAAGGCACCTGCCTCCACTCACTCGTCCTCGAAGGCGAAACCGTCTGGGACGTGGTCGACGAGGGCCGCGGTGTCACCGAACGCAAGGCAGCCGTACGCGCCGCCGGACGCATCCCCCTCAGCGCAGACCGCGCCGCCGTCATCACCGGCATGGCCGACGCCCTCGCCGCACACCCCGAAGCCTCCGACGTCCTCGCCACCGCACCCGACCGGGAGATCTCCGCGACCGTCGAGGACCCGACCACCGGCACCCTGCTCCGCTGCCGCTACGACGCCCTCGCGCCCCTCTACGCTGCCGACGTCAAGACCACCCGCAGCATTGCCGAGTTCGACGCCGGCCGCCCCCTTGTCACCTACGGCTACGCCATGCAGGCCGCCTGGTATCTCGAGGTGGCCGCCCTCCTGGGGCAGCCACGCGACGCCTTCCTGTTCGTCCTCGTCGAGAAAGACCCGCCCCACCTCGTCGCCGTCCGCGAGCTCGACGACGATTCCCTCACCTACGGCCGCATCCTCATGCGCCGCGCCGTCGACCTCTACGCCAAGTGCCAGGCCACCGACACCTGGCCCGGACCCACCCCCTACCAGACCATCAGCGTCCCCGTGTGGGCGCTCCGACAGGAAGGCATCGCATGAGCACCGAAGTCGCCACCTACCAACCCCACGGACTCTCCCTCGAGCGCGACCAGACCTGGTGGACCGAACGCCAGGTTGCCGGACTCCGACAGATGGGCGTCGATGAAGCCACCGACGGCGACCTCCTCATCTTCTTCCACGTCTGCCAGCGCACCGGACTCGACCCGTTCGCCCGCCAGATCCACATGGTGTCCCGCAACACGAAACAGGGCAACGGCTGGGTGAAGAAGTGGACAATCCAGACCGGCATCGACGGATACCGCCTCGTCGCAGACAGGGCCGACCATCGCGACGGCACCATGCGCGAGTACGAGGACACGCAGTGGTGCGACGAGGACGGCCACTGGTTCGACGTATGGACCAAGGACACCGCACCCACCGCCGCCCGCGTCACCGTCCTACGCAACGGCAAGCGGTTCCCCGCCACCGTGCTCTATCGGGAGTATGTGCAGACCACTCGGGACGGCGCCCCGACGTCCATGTGGGCCAGGATGCCAGCCAACCAGCTCGCCAAGTGCGCGGAGTCGGCGGCGCTGCGCAAGGCGTATCCGCAGGATCTCGCCGGGGTCTACACCGACGACGAGATGCAGCAGGCGGACGGGCACACGCACAACGCCGCCCGCCCTGACCCGGTGGACCGTCTCGCGTCCCTCACCGGGCACGCCGAACCCGTACCACCCACCCCCGACAGTGATCCCGTCGTCGTGGAAGCCGTCGAGATGTTCGCCCCCGCCTCCGGACTCGGCCGGGCGTTCTTTGCCGGCATCGCCTCCGAGGGCATCCCCGAATCCGACCGGCTCGCCTTCGTCGCCGGGGCCGTCGGCCGCGACATCGCCTCCACCAAGGAGCTCACCGCCGACGAGGCCCGCGACATCCTCGACAACCTCCCCGCACTCGCCGCCGACTGGCTGGCCGTACAGGGGGAGGAATGAGCCCCGACGACCCACGCCACGGGACCAGGCGCGGCTACTACGCCCACCGCCGCGCCGGCGAGCCCGCCTGTGACCCGTGCAAGCGCGGAGCAGCAGCAGCCGAAGCCGCTCGTCACGTCAACGGCCCCAGCAGGACGGCACCCGACGGCGCAGCCCGACGCATCCAAGCACTCACCGCCCTCGGCTGGTCCTACCTCGCCATCCAACGCGCCACCGGCATCGAAGACGCCGAACTCCGCCGCATCGCCCTCGGACAACGCGCCTACCTCCACCGCGCCACCCACGCCAAGATCGACCGCGCCTACCGCCGCCTCAGCATGACCCTCCCGCCACGCGACACCACCGCCCAACGGCAAGGCGTATCCAAGGCCCTGGCCCGCGCCGCCCGCAACGGCTGGCTCCCACCCCTCGCCTGGGAGGACATCGACGCCGGCATCCTCGCCCAAGTCCCCGACGACGAGAGACCCACCGGCCGCGGCATGTGGCACGTCCACATCGCAGAGGACCACGCCTGGCTGTCCTCGTGCGGGGAGTCCGACGAGCAGATAGCGCGCCGCCTCGGGGTCAGCGTCGACGGGCTACAGAAAGCACTCCGCACAGCAAGGAAGGCCAGCTAGATGCCCTACCTGAACCTCGACGACCGCTACCCCGAACACCCCAAGATCGACGCCCTCGGAGACGGTCCGTTCCGCCTCCACGTCGCCCTCATGGCCTACTGCGCACGCGAACGCAGTGACGGGCTCGTGCCCACCCGCAAAGTCCCGCGCCTCACCCCCCACTACCGGCCCATCCACCTGGCCGCCCTCATCGACGCAGCCGTCTGCCACGAAGGCGGCCACGGGTGCGGGACCGAAACATGTCCGGCCGGTGACCCCAGCCAGGTCGTCGTTCACGACTACTTGCAGTGGAACAGGTCGCGGCAGTGGTGGGACGACAAGCGCGCCGCCGCCGCGAAACGCCTTGCGCGATGGCGTGAGGAACAGTCCCGGAAAGAGGGTGCGTAACGCCGTGTGTAACGCCGTGTGTAACGCCGTTTCAAACGCCATTCCGAACGCGGTTCCTCGCTGCGTCCAGAACCAGAACCAGAACCAGAGTCTTTCCTTACGGCGGTTTTGTGGTGTCCGTGGTTCAACTTGCATTGCATCAAACCGTTACCTACCGGCCGGCCACGCAATGCAGGAGAGGGCCGAAGGATGACCCCCGAAGAGATCCGCTGGCTCACCTGGGGAGCCATCCACCACCGCCCCCACGGCGCCCCCCGCTGGGACGAACCCGGCACCGCGAAAGCCATCGCAGACCACTGCGGCACCTGGCAGCTCGACACCGCAACCGCCCACGTCCTCGCACACGCCCGCGACCCGAAAGCACGCACCCCGTACGCCATCCGCGGCACCGCCCCATCGGCATCCGAGCCGACCCGCGGCGTCCGCTACCCCGCGAAGGCCGGCTCACCCGACGAGTGCCCGCTGCATCCCGGCGAGTGGGTCAACTCCTGCCGCGCCTGCAACGGCGACCGCCTCGCAGGCGACCAGTCACAACCCACCCGCGCCCCACACACGTCCACCGTCAGCGAGCACGTCGCCCGACTCCGGGCATTGAAGGCAGGAGCAGCCGAATGACCGTCCCGAAGATGGCCGCCCAACCCGCCCCCGGCTGTGACTGCACCGAACGCCTCTGGGCCGACGCCGTTGAGTTCGCCACGATGGCCCTCGCATCGAAGTCGCCCCGGATGATGCGGACCGCTGGAGACCTCGCGGCGGCGTCGGAGCGGTTCGCGCCGTACTGCGCCACCTGCGACGGGCCCGGCGCGTGGCCCCTGTGCCCCAGATGCGAGACCGCCTACCTGGAGGCCCTGACATGACCCCCGAACCGTTGCGCACCGGGCTGCTCCGGGCGCTCGCCACGACCAGCACCTGTATCTGCGGCGAGGTCACCCTGCCCAAGCAGGCCGACCCCCGCACCCGCGACAGGTGGCTGGCTGAGTACCACTGCCGGGCCTGCTAGT
>Ga0208644_1004362_pt1 | contig 10701 bp, 10 predicted proteins | sample VirMetDEL_Nov_18_FD_184517 | JGI IMG/M metagenome (GOLD analysis project Ga0208644, IMG submission 184517) | Aqueous microbial communities from the Delaware River and Bay under freshwater to marine salinity gradient to study organic matter... | ecosystem: Environmental > Aquatic > Marine >... | reverse complement strand
CTTACTAGCTGCTACGTAGAGATCTTCCATATCTAGATCTAAATGATAAATTTGAGTTCTTACTAATGTAATTAGCTGTGCTGCGGTTACATCTCTTCCTAAAAAAGTATCATAATCGGAGATCTCTACAGAACTCTCGATTAAGCCATACTTCGCAGAAAGTACTAAGCATCTTTGACCGCTATTGTGTGCTCTAAATGTTTTCCATAGTGGACCATCGTAGACCTCAGAAGCTGCAGCGGTTATTGGTCGTTTGGTTTTACTGCATCCAAGTATAAAAGTCTTGCTATTCATGTTATACCCCCATAACATAAGCGATTAATACGAAGATCTCTGCGATAAAAGCAGTAGATCCTAAGAGAATAAGTGCTAGTTCTGTATTTTTCATTGTTGTGATCTCCTTAGATTGTAATGAAGTCAAAATTAGTATATCGATCTGCTACATAACAGAGCGCATTACCTACATAGATCTCTATTTGATCGAATGTATCTGCTAGTTCCAGTCCGGTTTTCATTGCCTCCTCTAAAGAAGAGATATCTTCGACCCATACATAGAGAAGCTTATTGTTCTCTTTACGGAATACATGTACTGAGTAAGTCATTGTCTTGCCTTGGTTTGTTGTTTGATACTCACTATCGAGTATACTTATTTATATCTTACTTTTATAAACTGTGTAAAGAAAAAAGAGATCTCTTTGTATATTTTTTTATGCTATGCTATATTCTTTCGAGGGTTCCGATATGAGTACACAAGAGAGATTAAGAGAGTCAGATAGAATTTGGTTCGATTGCGTAGTACCTACCATTGCGCAAAAGTATCCGGGATGCTGGAGAAGTGAACTGGGAACCCGTAGAGATATCGAGAACGGTATAGATTACATCTATACAGAAGGCTCGAAAGAGATTACCGTATCTGCTCGAGTATGGAAGAGTAGACCCGCTCCTCACTTCGCTCTAAGATGGAGAAGAACCAAGTATCCAGAGAACGGACTAGAGATAGCATCTCGTATCGATGCCATGAAAAGAGGAGAAGAGATCTCCGATCTGACTATGGAAGGTTTCCTCTTTCTGAATACGCTCTATCTAGCGATTATCCCTACGAGAGCCTTATACACTGCGATAGATGGGATAGTACCCTTCTTATCGGAGTTCTATGTTACGAACGATCCCGGAGACCTTACATATTTTAAGCGGGCTCCCTTCGATATGTTCCCTACTGGGAGCATCTCAAAGATTATTGAACCCTTAAGAACCGAGCCTTAATCTCATCTACGATCTTGTATATAAGTTCCATCTTCTGCTCGAGTAGAGTCATTCGTTTATCTAGATCGTTTATCTCTTTTACGAGAGTCTCTCTAACTTGCACTTCTCTCGTTTGCATATCCTTAATAACAGTATCGTAGCGATCTCGTAATTCCTTCTCGCGTGCATCCTGTTTCGCTTCTCTCTCATCTGCTCGCTTCTGCAGCTCTTTGTTCTGCGTGTAGAGAAAATATGCGAAGGCTATATTAGCACCTCCGTTAAGCATGAGATTTAATACTTGTTCTTCCATTATAAACCCCACTCCACAAGAGCAAGCGCGATACCTGTAGCGATCTCGCGGAGCTTCTCCAGTGTAAGATATTCTCGATGTGTATCCATGAAAAGAGGCTCGCAGCAGATCCCTACCGGCTTCGATACTCCTCTGATAGTGTAATAAGCGTTCTTGGTCCAGTCATCGGGAGAAGATGCCTTAGGAAGATGCCTTACAATCTTTGGAAGGTCTCTCTCGCGCATCTTGTGGCAAATTATCTCAGCGAGCCTTACTCCTTCTTCACTACCGGGAAAGTAGAAATAAGAACCATAATCCCCTCCTCCGCAATTGAGATGGAGAGCGAGATAAGCCATCTTCTCCGCTGGGAAGTTCTTAGCGTATTCATTTACTCGTTTATGCCTATCACTGTAAGGACCATCGCTTAAAGAGAGAACCTTCGCTCCCATCTGTAAGAGTTTCTCTTCTATCATCATAGAGAGATATCCAGTGTAGATCGCTTCCATACCTAGACCGAACTCTGGAGCGGGTTCGATACTCGCTCCTCGGTCTGAGATCTTATCTGGTTTACCTGCGTGTTGTCTATCGAGGAATACTATCATATTAGCACCTTATCACAATATAAGAGAAGAATGGGAATATCTTACGAGCGGATATTTACGAGAGGATTATCCTCAATATGGAGAATGAATCTCCAGCGGTTCTCGCTCCAGCTCTTAGAAATTACTTGGCACTTATGGTTCTCGAGTCCTACATGTTCAGAAGTAAGAGAGATGATATCTCCGAGTTCGATATATCCATATCTGGGAGCGGTAGAGATCTCGATAGCGTAATTGCCTAGAGCATGCATCCGGATCTTATCCCTAGCTATTCTTATAGCAGTCTGTAGATCCCATACGAAAGGAGCCTCTATTACTTTCTCTCTTAATCCGTATCGAGTGTAACTAATGAACGCTAATGGATCTCGGAAAGAGAGCCCGGTATCCTCTTCAAGAGTAGGATCTATTACTACCTTCGATCTATAGTTATCCACTCCAGCCTCATAAGCGAACCGAATTGTAATCTTATTGATAATCTCACCTTCGAGAGGAGTCATAGGAGAGATAATCTCTACTTCTCCGCTACAGTTCAGATAATGAGAGGGCTCTATCGTTTGAGCATAGGAATAGAGATCTAGAGAAGGCTTAAGACCTTTCCCGCTATTGGTTACCATGATTGGAAGTAGACTCCAGATATTATTTTGGATCCAATCAATAGCAGTCACTTCGAGATCGTTAACATATCCTCCGAACTTGTACCGATCTAGTACTGCGCTCAATCCTACCCACGCTCCATAATCATAATCTAGATCGCTTATCTCTAAGCAGTACAAGGATAAATCGACCGCTTTTTTTAAGGCTCCCTCGCCTAAGAGGGAGGAGATACCTCCGTTAGACTCTCCCCATGAAGCCCAGTAACCGAAGGAGATCTCCGGAGATGATACTTGAAAACCATTATCCTCGATATTCGTTCCTTCTGGAGAGCCTACAGGAAGATAATAAGGTACGAAAGCATGAAGATTACCCTTCGAGTCTGTTCTTACTTCGATAGGGTTTAAGAAGTCTCCTCCGGCCCCATCATAGATGCGTATCGATCCATCTTGGACCTCATGATAAGCGATCTGGAAGTATTGAGTTTTAAGCGTAGGAGTTCCTCCAGCTTGATACGCGGGAGCTCCTAGCATCTTTAACTCGAAGTCAATAGATCCAGCCTTCTCTACTGGGATAATCCCAAGTTCTCCGAATACGAATGGGATAACCTTCCCTTTACTCTGCGGAATGATACCGATAGAATACTCATCCTCATCTAATAGATGCTTCTCTCCTAGCAGTTTAACAGAGCGGATATTTACAGTGTTCTCGATTGTAAAGGATACCCATCCGAGATGCTTCTGAGGATCTCCGAAGATAGCACCCATAGCGCGACCTTGGAAGATGCCTATCGCTTCTTGCTTGGAGTAGATACTGCGACCTTCTCTTATTACTACCATTGAGAGAGAGCATTCCGCATCGTTTATCGTTCTTCCCTTTAAGAATTCTTTCACCCAATCTAGAGCCTCAAAGATGAGTTCTAGAGAGATAGTATTCGCTTCGAGATCTACTCCGATCCTCTCTGTTTGGAGATTGATATCGGGATCTTCTAATAGTCCTCTGTATGGGAGTAATGAATTTTCTTGGAGATCTTCGATATCGATGGGAACCGTAGAGAAGCGATAGATCGAACCGTAGTAATTGATATCCAGTAGAAAGCAGATATCTCCACTCTCTACCGCAGAAGCCTTAATCGAGTCCATTCTATTCTATCTCCTCTAGATTAATCGTAGCTACTCGGAAGAGTTCGTTACGGTTCTCTTCTCCCAGTACGCTCTCGATAGTAACCTCTCCAGTAGTTCGCGCTAACATGTGATCCATTCTACGATTGAGGATAATCTCTCCGTTCGTAGGCTCCTTCTCAATACTGGGAAGATATACGAGAGGCTCTCTATTATTAAGATGCCTAACAACACCTTCCATAATAAACGGATCTCCATAGTTCGCGACCGCTCTCGCTGCAGCTAGATAATGCCATGCATCCGCAGTCCCTTCGAGAAGTTTAGTAGTATCGATGGGTTCTGTCCAAGCGATAGAAGCGGTTCTTCTTCCCTCGCTCATCTTCCGAGCAAAGAACATCCCATCGAGGCTGCTTTTCGCTTGGATATTTGGAGCGTAAGAGATCGTTCTTCCTCTCTGATATTGAGGAGCTGGGAAGACTACCTCTCCCATAATCATCGATCCGATTTGGAAGTATCCTTCGAGAGTTGCTTGCGCTGGGATCCAGATAGAGAGAGCGGTATACTGTACATCTTCTCTAGCCTTCAGTACTGTTACAGAGTCTGGAATAAGTTTAATGGTTCCAGAGGCTGGAATACTTGCGAGAGGAGTAAGATCTGTATCCCAAGTAAGAACGCATCGCTTAACGTAGGTCTCATTAGTCCAATATCCCTCGCTATTCATTTTAATCTTGATAACTGTAGTAGTTCCTCCGGAGGATACTTCTGCTCTCCATCCGATAGCCTCTCCATATTGGAGATAGAAGCCTATTGCTTTTACATTCGAGATAAGTGTAGAACCATTGCGAACGAATGTACCTTGTAGCCCTTCGGAGGTATCCACTGTAACAAGATTAACCCATGAGGTAGTATATCTCTCGATAGAAAATTCTCGGAAGTTTATGTTACCGAGGTAGCATCCTAGAACATCTGAGAGCCCAGCAGTAGCACTCGATAATTGTACGTTCGGATCTGTATAGAGTGAGATACGCAATCCAGAAGCATCCGAAGTACTTCTCCATACTACGCGCGGAGATAAAGAAATCTTATGGAAGATGTTCTCTATACCGTAATCATATCGAGGAATTATCTTATACTCATCTTCTCCACGAGCTGGAGCATCTTTCGCGGAGATTGCTAGACCTGCATCGATGTATTGATATTCTCCGAGGGCTGGATACTGGGAACCTCGCAGAGGGAACTCGAAGAGCCCAGCTTGTTCACCGCTTGAGATGTATACCTCGTTCCAGTGTGACTCGTACGTTTGAGCGATTATCGTAGGGTGTCCCCATTCTACAGTATTCCCCGCTCCGGTTGCATACTTTGTAATTCCTGTAAGAGATATCTCGGTCCAGTCCTTCGCTTGGTCTCCATCGTGATCTCGATAGAATATCTTCGCGTTGGTATCGTTCAAAAATACGACAAATTCTACAGGAGAAGTCATGCTCTTTGTTATTGTAGAGAGGGTTCCAGCGTTATCTCGAACTAAGAAGGAAGTAGTACGAAAGCGGAAAGTAAGAGATACGCTATTTACTCCATCATCTTGGTTAATACGCATTATGATATAATCTGCAGATACTGAAGTTCCTGTATCTACTTTCATTCTGAAGCGGATAGCTTGCCCTTCATTAAAGTACCCTCCACTATGATTATATCGATAGTATCTTGTACTCGAGTTCGTTTGGATCCGGAGTCCTTCGCTATCGATTGTTTGAGTACCAGCTCCAATTGTAGAGTATTGAGTACTTGTACCGGGTAGCATTACAGGAATATAAGTAGACTCCCAGACCAGATACTGTAATCTCGATGCGATATCTATTCTGCGAGGATAGTTCCAAGTAGAATAACCTCCGAGAGCTAGATACCAAACTGAATTATCCTCGTGTCCGAAGATCTTAACTCTCCCTTCATGAACGCAAGCGGAGAGCCCTTCTAATCGATCTCCATTCGAACCATAATCGAGAATATAACCATCTGCAGCAGTAGAACCGCTCGCATAATCCCAAGATACTCCATTATCTTCGGAGTAATATGCGATTAAGCGACCGTTACCATATTGCTGCGCTACTACCCAGATCCGACCTTCTTGGAACCACGCGCAGAGATGCCCATTAGCGAGAGGAGTTCCAGAAGCGAAGAGTATTCCACTTGTATCGATATCGTATTCGTTCGCTACTCTCCAGTAATGATTAGAGCCTCGAATACCTCCGTTAGGAATAGATACCCACTTCAATTCATCACTTGCGGAGATAAAAGCGAAGCCCAGAGAACCATCTGGGAGGGCTACCGGAGTACATTCTAAGAGGTTCCCATCTACTGGATCGGAGATCTTATCTACTAGCTGGAACGTAGTACCACCATCTCGAGAGATGTACTGCGCTACTCGGTTCGATGCTAGAGCGTTTAGAGATACGAATAATACTACAGTATTATCGATTGCTACCATTCGCATTTTAGTAGGAGTGTAAGATAGAGTATTAATGCTCTCCTTGAACCCTCGAGGGGAGATTACGCTCCAAGTATCTCCATTATCATAACTTCTTTGTACTACGATATTTATCACATCTTGAGATGTGTACTGGAAGTAAGCAACGATGAGAGATCCATCCTGTAAACGAGTAATACAAGGGAGCCCATTAGCGGAGAAAGTACCCGGTACGGATACGAATGTTTTTAAGAGGGCTTGAGGTCCATTCTTCGATTGTCTCCGTAGTTCGATTGTATGAACGTTGCTAGCAGTTACCTTCTCGGAGATTACCCAGATAGTTCCATTGAGATCGGATACACAATCCGAAGCGAAGTAGGTTCCAGTAGTCGCAGCAGAAGAAGAATAGATCCATCGATCCGCTTCTGTTAGGATGTAATCTGCATCTTTTCCGTATTCCTTCGCATCTTCTCCGCTCCAAGTGAAAAGAGCATCTCCGGGGAGACCTCCTTGAACCGTAGTAATATCGATCTCTTGGTTCTGAGTTCCAATAGAAGATAGAGTAAGATTTACTCCGATATTCTGTGCTTCTGGAACTCCAGCTCTAGGGTTCGCTTGAGTGTAAGTAGATTGAGCATCCCAGATCCCTTCTTTCTTAATTCCGATAGAAGGTACAAGGAATCCTCTTAGATAGTCTGGAGTTATATTTGCCATTGCTTAATATCCTTTGATACCTACAGGTTTAGATTTTTGTATTCCTAGATCCTTAGCGAACCTTCCGAAATGCTTAAACGGTTGGATAACTACGGTCTGAGTAGATCCTCCTCCTCTTTGAAGGTTCCTTACTCCTTGCTCTCCTCCGATATTGCGTACTGTAGCCCTATCTAGAATTGCTTCTCCGCGCAATACTTTAGCATTCGCTTCATCGGGAGCGATACCTCCCATGTGAAATTGCATTGTAGGAGGTTGTTGCGCTGCGATTACTCCAGCTTGAGCTGCTCCCGTTGCTGCTGCCATCCCAGCCATAATCGGACCGAGAACCGGACCATATCCTAGAGCCTTCGCGATGTTCTCCGCGGTAGTCATCGCTACCTCTCCGATACTCGCTGCTTTACTCATATTGAATAGAGCCATAGCCATCTGAGCGCGCTTCTCCATCTGCTTACGCTCTTCTGCGCTCAGTTTTTCCAAGGCTTCTGCTTTCTTAGAAGTTGCCTCGTAATCGATTAGATTAGATTGCATCTTGATATCGTTAAGTTCTTGAAGGCTACTTACTAATCCTTTTACTCCTCCGTTGATTATAGTAGCCTTCTCTAATTCCTTTGATATCTCTTCTTGTATCTGCTCTAATCTATATTGATGCCTTAATTGATCCATCTTAATAGATGCTTCTGCTTGTCTATTAGTAGCCTCTCCCAGTTCTTTAATCCTATATAGTTCTTCTAGGAAGGCTTCCTTTTTTGCTTTGCGCTTTCTCTCTTCATCATTTAGAAGTAAATTAGATAATTCTTTATTCAGTTCTATAGTTTTTTGATGCTTAAGAGCTTCAATTGCTAAAGAGGCTTCTGCTTCTCTACCCGTTGCTATTCCTAGCATCTCCAGAGCTGCTATCTGTTCATTGAGTCTCTCTTGGATTGCGATCTGCTTCTTAGTTTCCTCATCTACGAAAGCCTCTGCGACCGCTTTATCCATCTGTGTTTGGAGGTCCTGTTTTTTTATGTAATCATCAGAAAAATCTAGAGCCTCTTGGATACCCTTCGCTAGTTCTTCTTCTGCGGATAGTGCTCTCTCGTTTGCGTTCGCTCTTCTTTCAGATTGCTTGGCTGCTTCTTCTGTTCCCCTCGCTAGTTCATCCTCAAGGGCTACCATCTCCATTGCTTTACTAACTGCTTCAGATTGCATATTCTCGATTGCTTTGCGAGCGTTCACTTCTTGCGCTTTTCTTCCTTGGAGTTCATCCTCGAGGATAAGAAGTGCAGTAAGGTTCGTTAAATTTTCTTTCGAGAGATCTAGAGTATTAGATACGGAAGATGTTTGTAATTGAAGAGTTCGTAATCTTTCCTTCTCAGCATCCGATAGGGCTACGTTCTGATCTCCAGCCTCTTTATTTGCAGATATTAGAGACCTTACAGTGTTTAATAGATCTTCTGTATCATCTATTTGCCTCTGGGCTGCTTCGATATTCCCTCGGAAGGCTTCGTTAGCACTCTCTCCGGCTTTTTGTATATTGTAATCGTATTCGGAGATCTGACCTGTAAGAAGTTTATACTCCAATCTTTGATCTCGAAGTTTAGCAGCAGCATCCTCAAGATTGTTCTGCTGCTCGTTCTGGGAGTCTATTAGGGCTCTCTGAGCATCCTTAAGGGCTAGAGTCTCCTCTCTTACTCGTTCAAGTTCTGCGAGATGGGATACATAGCCTAGAGTAAGAGCACCGATAGCGACTCCTCCAGCGATTACAAGAGGATTAAGAGCAGCGAAGGACATAGTAAGACCTTCTACGACTGCGAAAGTATCCGCGAGCCCATCTGCAGCCTCTGCGAGTTGAGGATTGGTACCCCGGAGAGCTAATCCAATAGAAGAGAACCCTCTATCGATATCTCCAGAAGCCTCTCCGACTCTCTCCATTCTCCCCTCGGCTCTCGCTGCTGCATCTGCTAGATCATCGAACTCCTTAGCACCCATTCGCGCTGCTGCGCTTGCTTGTTGAGCTGCTTTCTTAGATGCTTCTGCAGCCTTCTTCGAAGCGTTCTCCGCTTGCTTGAGTTGCCTATCGAGAGCAGCTACCATCTTCTTAGCTTCTGCCTCGGTTACATTTGGCATCTGCTTAAGTTTAGCGATTAGATCCTTAAGATCTGCTTTATACGAGATGGATATCGCGCGTTTTTCTTCCGTTGCCATTGTCTACACTCTCTTGATTAGATCATCAGCGAGAGCCTTTACTACGCTATTCGCTTTCTGGTTCTGTGGTTTTACGAGAAGTTCTTGCGCTACTCGCTTTCCTTGAGGCTGGATAATATCTTGCCCTCTATTGTTCTCAGAGTCTACTCCGAACTTCATAGCCCAAGAGTAATCTGCAGTATTACGGAGATAGCCTTCGAAGGAACCATCTGGAAGGATACGGAATCCTCTCTCGAATTTTCTCCAGGACTCCTTAGATGTTTTACGAAAGAATAAGATATTCCCTTGAGCATCCTTTCGGATACTGGGCTTCCTTACCGGCCATTGCTTAGCGGCTTCCTTCTCAATCTCTTCTAGAGTATCTACGATTACCTTCTTAGCATTAGGAGCGACCTTATCCAAAAAACCAGAATAGAACGATTGCAGATCTTGATCTATCTCTACGCTCGCTCTACCACTTGTAATCTTTCTGCTCATAGGGAACCCCTCCGAATTATCTCTTCCATTCTAGCCCTTTTTTGTCGCTCTTGTCTATTCTTTGTTTCTTTGGGATCTTCATAGAATAAGCGATATTCAGCGAGAAGAGATACTCGGAGATCTTCCGGGAGAGTATAAAACCAGTCCGGATCTTTTCCCCATCTGAGAGAGATCCGGATAGCGAGGAGATCTAGCCCTCCTCTCCCGCTCGAGAAAAATTTGCTCTTTCTTCTACCTCGGACTCCGAAGGTATTAAGCGCATCATCTCCAAGAGAACTGCAGAACCCATCTCGTAGATCTTCGCGGGAGATACTCCAGCATCGAGAAGCCTGTCAAGGATTTTATAACCGAAGGCTATAGGATCTCCGCTCCCGAGGGGATATGCTGGAAGTATTCTCTTGTGATCTACTGAGACCGCGATAGCAGCAGCGCAGAGCCTCCCCAATTGCGCTCGGTTAGGTTCGCTTCCCCAAATGGATACGAAGTCTAAGCAAGTAGCAATAGAGGAAGGAACTTTACTCTCATGCTCTCCAAGTTTACCCAATTGTAATAACATAGTTGTACCTCCTAGTTATTATTACGCTACGGTTAATCCTCCGTAGCAAGTGAAGTTCAATGTAAAACTAGAAGGATCTCCCTCTGAGAAGTCCAGAGAACAGATACATTTAGCAAGCGTTACGATGTGATCTGCTTCTCCAGCATCTGGGCTATCTGCAGTATACTTAATATCGATAGTGTAATGCTCGATATAAGGTACTCCGCTTAATCCTGTAGAGATATTCGCTGCGTAAGCTCCAGTCTTATTAATGAAGTCTCGAACGCTACCGGGGTTCACTCCATCAGTAAATTGTCGGAAGTGAAAAGAGAAAGATCCTGTTTTCGCTTGCTCATCTTGTTTACGGATTGCTGCGAAGTTACCGCGATCCATAATTACAAGTTCTGAGAATTGCTGCGGATCTGAGAAGGTAAAGTTACCATCTTCGTATGCTACATCGAGAGTAATTGGAGAGCCTCCAGTACCAT
>Ga0208644_1004360_pt1 | contig 10709 bp, 10 predicted proteins | sample VirMetDEL_Nov_18_FD_184517 | JGI IMG/M metagenome (GOLD analysis project Ga0208644, IMG submission 184517) | Aqueous microbial communities from the Delaware River and Bay under freshwater to marine salinity gradient to study organic matter... | ecosystem: Environmental > Aquatic > Marine >... | reverse complement strand
CTGCTGATGATGGTGCAATAAAAGATTTACCTTGTCAAAGACTAACTGAACTTATGGACATTTTAGAAAAGATAGAAGGTAAAACTATTATATGGTCACACTATACTCATGATGTAAAAAGAATAATAAAAGAAATTAAAAAAGTTTATGGTGATGACTCTGTTGTTGATTATTATGGTGAAACAGATACAGACTCAAGATCTAAAAATATTAAAAAATTTCAAAACGATGACAAATGTAGATTTTTTGTTGGTACCACACATACCGGCGGGTATGGTATTACATTAACCGCCGGTAGTAATATGGTTTATTTTTCTAATGGTTATGATTTAGAAAAAAGGCAACAGTCAGAAGCACGTATTGATCGTATAGGTCAAACTAGAAAGATGACTTACATTGATATTATGGCTCAAGATACTGTTGATGAACGAATTGTTAAAGCGCTTCGTAATAAAGTCAACATCGCAAATAAAATTATGGATGAGGACTTTAAAGAATGGATTTAATCAATCGTAATCTTTTTTGGTTTTTTGTTTTCTGGTGGATTATACTCAAGTTCAACGTTGAGCATACCATCTTCTAACTTACCACCTTTACATTCAACATAGTCTGCTAATTGAAATTGTCTTTTAAACGATCTTTTAGCAATACCTTGATGCACATAGTTAGATAAATCTTCTTTTGATTTACCTTCTATGATTAGCACGTTATCTTTTACTTCAACAGATACCTCATCTTTTTTGTATCCTGCTAAAGCAAGTTCAATAACATACTTACCTTCAGATGCTTTTCTTATGTTGTAGTGTGGGAAACCAGAATTGATTGATGTAAGATAGTCGAATCTATCAAACATATCTTCAAAACCGATTGCGTTATTTAGGAATGTACTTAGATTTGTCATATTAACCTCCTTGTTAGACAGTTATTGTTTAGGCCCTCCTAAAGCGACCTGAAGTTAATATAATTATAATTATAATTTTTGCAAGAGTACTAGTATAATTCCTGCCATGCCAGAAAATAAAGCTCCTGCTGATACTAATAATATTCTTTCTATTCTATTAATTTGACTTTGAAGACCATCTATTGAATTTTGAGTTTGCTTTTGCATGATACGACATAATTTTTCGTGTGAATCTATTCTTTGAATTGCGTCTTGTTGTGATTTTCTTGCCATTAGAATGTGACCCCCGCCACATAATAACCCCAATAGTTTGATACTATCTGACCGCCCAAATAATTCATTATACCATACCTCTGTTTCGTAACGTTATTTGTTTTTCTTCTTCTGATAATAAAGCATTTTCAGTTGGCGTCAATCCCTGATTCATGACTCCTGGTGCCTGAACCGCTGCTGTCTGTACTACTTCTTGTGCAGGCATTGGTGTTTGTAATTGACTTCTAAATGGATCTGTTGATGTAGGTTGTGTTGGAACTTCTTCTATACCAAAGTCTGATAAATCAAATTTCCAACCTTTACTTAAATCTGCACCTTGAAACGCTTCAATCATTTCTGCTATTACAGGCATAGCTGCTTCAAATGGATCTACATAACCGGGATCAGAAGCTTGGAACTCTTCTGCTTTTTGTGTAAATTTTTGTATAATATTTTCTGATGGTATGTAAGGATTAAACTCTCCAGTAAACAATGGACCATATTCTTTTGGTGATCTTCCCCTTTCATCAAATACTTGTGCCATTTCTTCATCTTCAACATCAAATTGATTAGCTGCTTTTAAATCTAAATGCATATTTTGTTGTGTTTTAAATAACCCTCTGTTCGCTATAAAAAATTGTCTAATAACTTCATCTTTAGTTGATGGTCCAGCTAACAATTTTGAATCTCCACCGGTAAATTCTCTTATAGAATTTCTACGGCTTTGATCGTAATTTGTAATTTTAAAACCTAATCCTTTTACAGGATCTATTTCAATTAATCTCCAACCTAATAATCCAGGTAATTCTTTTTCTATATCATAGACATTTCCTGATGGATCAGGTAGACCTTTTGCAGCATAATACAATCTAGACATTTGTGATTTAGAGAATGGAACTTGTGTTTCTAATAAATGTTCCATAATGATTCTCATTTTATCTTCAATTGGTGTTCCCTCTTCAGTGTATAATTTTTTACCTTCTTTAGTAACTCCACCTCTAACAACAATGTCTATAATTGCTTCAGGTGCAATTGATTCAGAAGTAAATGGTTCTATCATTTTTCCAAATGCAGTAGATATCCCATTTATAAAACCAGGCATTAACTGTTCATCTTTATCTATACCTTCTTGTACAGATCTAAGCAGTGTTCTAAAAGGTTGTTCTAAATAATCATATGCGTTGTTATTACTCCAGTTTTGATAAAAGTATTTTTTCTTACCTGTTTCTGGATCTGTTTCATGTGATATAAATTTTTTATCCCCTACTTCATATGGAGCAACCCATCTTTCCAAAGCTTTTTCTTGAGCTTCTGTTGTACCAAATATAGCATTGTATCCTGCATTTAAACCTGCACCTAAACTTCCTAATGCAGACGCAGCACCAACAAGTCTTTTCATTCCAATACTGTAAAGTGGATTATCATTTTTAACAAAACCTTTTCCTATTTCAAATACGATAGGAGACATGTTAGATCCTCTTGTAGGTTTAGAGTGTTTTAATTCTTTAAATATTCTACCACCAATACCTACTCCACTATTTGTTATAGCTGTTGGGAAAGATGCAAAGTTTGAAAAAGGTGTTGAACGTAAAGCTTTTACAATATCAGATACGTATGCATAGTTAGGCACAGTATTTCTAACAATATCTGCAGCCTCTTCTTTTAATTCTTGTTCTGTTTTTTTAATACCTGCTTTTGCATATGCAGAACCAAGTCTACTTTTTTCTACATTATAATTAAATATTTTAAATATATCATCTTCCATTGTATAAGCTGCTTGTGCAGGTTCAGTAAGTTTATTTAATCGTCTAAGCATTTTCTTAAATACATTAGTTGTAAATCCACCATCAGAATTTAAATCAATATCTCTTAACAAAGATTGATAATCCCCCATTTTAGTGTTTGAATTTACAATACCAAGCTCTAACATTTCACGATACTCTTTCATTGCTTCAGGTGAACGCACACCCATCTGTACTGTTCGAAGAGCTTTTCTTACTGAATCTAAAAATAATTTTGGATTTGTAAACAATGTACCATTAGCTAAAGAAAATGCTGTTGCAGATAAGAAGTTACGTATATGTGTCGTAGGTGACAATACTGTTTTAGCAACCTGTGCACCTGCTTTTGGATATAAAAATAAATATTTATATGCATCTGAAAAACCTTGTGCAACTTTATTATCATATGGTCCTACAAAAAATTTACTTATATTATTTACAGGTTCGAAAGCATTTGCTATTTCTTCTGTAGTATGCATACCTTTTAATCTATTAACTAGTACTCCATCTTTAAACATAGGTTCTAGCACTTCATCAAGAGATACAATTTTATTTAAACCACCGGCTCCTAGTTGTTTAATAGCTTCGTTTTTATCTGCATAAAATAGTCTTCTAGTTCCTTTTTCAAGAGCTTCATCATTAGCTTTTAAAACATCATCTATAAATTGTGTTCTTCTTGCAAGGTTAGATAATAATCCCATACCTCCATATATAGAATCTCTTGCATCATCAACTTCACCAAACAATTCTCTAAACGCTTTACTTCCTTTACCTACGATTTCAGTTGCAGGTGCACCATTTTTATTTTCTTTACTTAATATTTGTACAAAACTTTTTCTAATGTCAGGAGTCTTAGCTCCCATCGTAACATCTGTCATTTTAAATGATGGTAGTTGTGTCTTCTTTGTAAATTTAGTTACACTACCAAGTATTTCATTTATTCTATAATTCAATTGATCTTCTGATAAGTCTCTTCCATGTTTAGCCGCGTGTCTTTTTAAAATAGATTTTACCTTATCAATAGATTCCGACGTTGGAGTATAACCCATTAATGAATCTGTGTACGGATTTTCAAATATTTTATAAGTATTACCTATCATCATCTTGACTCTATCACCCATAAGACCTGGCATATTTCTTAAATCTTTTGGTAACATGACTTGTGCTGTACTACCTTGTCTAATAGTTTCTAACATTTCAGCAAATTGTTTTCTAGAATTGTATATTGCATCAAAAATAATTTTTTGTGATTTAGTATCTAAACCACCGTTTTTCATTTGATCTTTAACTTTTTTAACAATTTCAGTTTTACCTAAAGGTTTAGTTAAATCTCCTTCAAACATCATTTCTTTTAAATCTTTATAAAATTGTTCTTGTCCTTTTTTATTATTTTCTCTAAGAGTTTTATTAAAGAATGATTTCATTGGAGAAAACATTTTACCTACTTCTTTATCTATTCTTTTTACTTGTTCCATTGCAAAGTTAGCATCAGAAGCTTTTCTAGCATTCTCTGCATTTTTAGCTAAAAACATTTCTTCAGGTTTATTAGATGTAGGTCTAAAAACACCAGCAGCGTTATCAATTGTTTTATTTATTTTAGAAGAACTAAATGCTAAATCTTTTCCAAACTTTGCAACCTTGCCCACTGCTTTTGTTGCCCCATATACAAATGGAAAATATAAAATAGAATCTGCACCAAACTTTAATCTATTAATTAATTTTCTACCTGCATCTTCTTTTGGATCTTGTGATTCATCTAAATCTAATTGTGTAGGTCCGATATCAAACGCATCTCCAAACGTTCCTATTTTTTCTGCATCACCTACAAATACTTCACCTGTAGCTCCACCTACAATTGCTGCTCCAAATCGTTTTACTCTAGCTGCATCATTTAATTTATAAACCTGTTCCATTCCTTTACGTATATTTTTACCTTTTAAATTTACATAGGTACCAGCTTTTTTTGCTTTTAATGCTTTAGTTGCAAGATTACTTGCTATCTTTGCACCTGCAGTTGCAGGCACACCTACTTGTACTAATGCTTCTGTTATTCTTCCTATTGCTTTTTGTTCAGCTATCTCTTCAAAAGGATTAATCATATCAAATGCTTGCTCAACTCTTGCTGCAGCATTTTTTGATATACCAGAATAATCCATTAGCTCTGCTCCTAATGAAACAAAACCTTCTGGTATTTTTATTACACCCGATAATACTCCTGATAAAGCAGCTTCGATATTTGAAACTTCATTATTATCTTCTGCTTCAGGTATTTCTGTATCACTGTACAGATTACCATAATCTAGTTCAGGTTTTTTTGGTTTGAAGGGATCAAATGCCATGCAGCCCTCCTACCTATTCTACTTTGCTTCTTTGAAAAGTGTATGGATTAATTTGATATATACCACCTTCTTCACCTTCTGATGGTGGTACGCTTTGTACAAAAACTTTATTTGGTGGATAGAAATAATATGCTCCTGGAACTAAATCATCAAAATCAAATTGTCCAGTTTTTGGATCAAAAGGAACAAAACCATAATTATTTGAATTTATTTGTTGTCCTATTTCATTATCAGTTTTTCTTAAATTTCTTAAAATATAAGTATCATACTCTGATGTTTCTCTTGGATAAGCTTGTTCTATATTAGGTTTTTGAAAACTTGTTAAATCAGCTCTTGATTCTGTTCTAGATTTTACAAGATCCTCGTAAGCTCTTTGTGCTGAATAATCTTTTTGTAAACCAGTTTCTTCTCTAGCTTTTATTGCAGCAATATCTTTTTTAATGTCTCCTTCGATATCTAACATTTCACCCGATACCGCTATATCTCTTCTAGCTTTATCTCTTGCACCTAAACCTGTAAACAATTGTGATGTTGGTTCTTTAAATGCTTCAGCTGCAGTAGCTAGTGTACCACCTCTAGGTGTTGCAGACATTAGATTCAATCCACCTTGTATTAAAAATTGTGATAAAGGATCTACACTTTGTACAGGATAGTCTTCATAGACTTTCATAAGTCTTTCTCTTGCAGAACCACCTACTTCAAAATTACTTCTTAAACCACTAGTGATGCCACCTCCGACTTCACCGCCTTTTCTAAACATTGGTCTTTTAAATACTTTACTCATATTATCCAAATAAACTTACTTTAGGAGGATTAAACGCTCTGTATATTCCTGCTAATGTTGAAGCCGCACCTAATCCAGTTTGTAATGCTGTTGGTGAAGGTTGAACAGTTTGTTGTGTTTGTCCAGGATAACCTGCAATCAAACTTGTAACGCCTTGACCATAAGTTTGTGCTGCTTGTATTGGTTGTTGTAATTGTGCTTGCGCTAACTGTTGTTGAGCTGCTAATTCAGCTTGTTGTTGAGCCTGACTTTGTGCACCTAAAGTTGAAAGTGCTCCAACATCTTGACCTAAGAATGTTTGTTGTGCACCGCCTAAACCTAATTGACCTTGAGATATTCCAGACTGTGCTCCTGCTATGTTTAGCTGATTAGCTAAATTTTGTTGCGCTAACTGTTGTGCTTGACCAAAACCTTGTTGTAATAATTGTGCTTGTAATGCTGCTCTATTTCTACCAGCTCCAGATAAATATTCTGCTCTTTGAACACCTTCTCTACCACCACCAAATGCACCTGCACCAATTGCTTGTGCTGCCAATGCCGGTAAACCTTTTTGTGTTTGTATATCAAATTCTCTTAAAGTAGTATCAATTACATCTTGTTGATATGGAGACATGTAAGCTTGATAAGCTGTTGGACCTGTCATTCCTCTTGCAGCTGCAATGTCTTGAGCAGCAGTTCCTAAACCAGCTGCAGCTGATTGTAAGAAAGGTTGATAACCTCCAATACCAGATACCGCTAATTGTTGAGCTTGAGTTTGAAGTGGATCCATTCCAGCAACAAACTGTGGTCCCATTGTTTGTGATAAATCTGCTGCTTTAAAACCACCAACTGCTTTACTTAAATCATCTAAATATGTTTTACCGGCAGCTTCTATAAACTCCGGTGGTAGTATTCTCGACTCTGTTACTTCAGCCATTAAACTCTTCCTCCATTTTCTAATGTTTTCATCATAGCGTACATTCTATCTGCACCTTTGTTAACGTCTCCGTCTCCAAATTCTTTAACAGCTTTTGCTGTCATTACAAATTCATTATTAGATAACATTGCCGGAATGTCATCTGCCTTTTCTTTTACACCAACTGGAGGAACAAATCCACCTGTTTCTCGCATATCTAATTCTGTAGCTCCTGCAGGGTTTATATTCAATGGTATACCTTCTATTCCTGATGCCTGAATCGCGTTGCCTTCTGGAGTTCCAAAAGCATACTGCATCCGGCCACCAAAAGCTCTTTCATCTCTATCATAAGCTTCTATTTCTTGAGTAATCTTTTCACCTCCTGCACCAAAAAATGGCATTAACATTCTTTGATATTGTTCTCCTGAAATTTTACCTGTTTCAAGAGCATTATCTAAATATTCTTTGAACATATATGTTGTAGTTCTAGGAGATACACCTCCTTTTATTTTATCTAAAAATTGTAAATTTTCTTTTAAAGATTTTTGTTCTTTTAAAAATTCTGGTACAGGTCTTCCTTCTCCTGCATCTCCATACGCAGAAGTTGTAGTGTCCATAAACATGCTAGGATTCATAGCTTTTGCTTCTTCATAAGTAAGCGTTCTAGCTTCATTACCATTTGCAAAACCGGCTCTACCACCTGTTGCAAAAGGTGTGGAGTACTCTGACATATTTGTTTCAACAAATGCATCCACTTCTCTAGGGTTTGCACTAGGATTTAAATTAGAATAGTATTGTGCTAAATAATTTCTTAAAGCTGTTGGATCTCTTTTAATAGCTTCAATCTCTTCTTCTTCCATACCTTGTTCAGCAAGATATCCTGTAAGACCACCTATTGCTGCAGTGCCTAATAAAGCTTTATTGTCTCCTAAAAATTTACCTAATTTACTTGCTTGAAAAATTCTATTACCACCTACATTTTCAAAAGAACCTAATCCTATATTAGCAGCTAAATTTTGCATGCTAGGTGTAAATCCATAACCACCTAAAAATCCTTTTGCTCCACCAAACATGGATCCTGCTGATCTACCAAATAGGCCACCAAAACTAGTTCCAGGCACACCAAAACCTAACGCAGCTATACCTAAAGCTTTACCTGCATCAGATTTAACAAAATCTTTTACACCGCTTACTGCTTTTTTAACACCCTTGGTAACAGATTTAACTAGGCTACCCAGGCCATACATTTGTCTTGGTTGTTGCATACGTGATATTGCCATAATTATATATTTTAAAATAGTTTAAGGCAGGTAAAAAACCTGTAATTATTGACTTTATTATTTTTTAGCTTTTTCGTCAATACGTTTAGTATACTGTAATTCATCCCAAAGTCTACCACAATATTGGTAATCTCCTACATGGGTAATATAGTCATAGATATATGCATGTATTTTACCACCTATTTCAGACCATCTTTTACAGAATCCAAAGTCTTCACCATAGAATTCTTTAGTTACTGGATCATGAACACAATCAAATAGATTATAGAAGTTTTCTTTAAATACTTCTTTACCATTTACAATGGTTGGTTGATGAATTTTTAATTGAGGATATTCTTTCATCATCTTTTCTATAACAGATCTTTTAATGAGCATACATCCAGTAGGTACATGAGATACTTCTGCTACACCAGCTGTAACTGTTAATTGATTTCTATCTTTTTTATTTACTTTTATTGGAAAGGTAAAACCTGATTTAGATAAATGATCTGATTGATCAATAGCCTCTTTATGTAATCTATTCCAAGCTTTATTCCAATCAAATGTCTTCATTGGATATGGACATGCTATTACATCTTTATCTTTTTCAATCATTGTAAATATAGTTTTAGGTTGAAAACATATATCTGAATCTATAAATAATAAATAATCATAATGATCTTTTGCATTAATAAACTCTGATACTAATAAATTTCTACCTTGTTGGACTAATGACGATTTAATTAATGAAAAAGAAACCATGATTCCTTTTTGCATACACTCTTGTTGTAATACCAATATAGATTGAGCATAATGCATACTAACTTCACTATGACAGGGTGTTGCTACAAATAGTTTTACAGGTTTTTTATTGTCCCCTAATTTTATTTCTGTTGTATTTTCATTACCATTAAACCAAATGGGTTCATTGTTTTGCATTTATAGCTCCTTTCAAAAATCTAGTCCAAGCACCACCTTTTAAATCCCAGTTATAAAATCTATTTACATAATCTATTTGGCATTTTAAATGGTCTTGTATTTCAGGTGTCTTAACTGCTTCAGCAGCTATGTCAATACCCGCAGCAAATTTATGACATAATGATCTATAATTATCTGAATAAGGTATATAAATTGGAAACTCAGCACATGTTTCAAACAAAGCACCATAGTTAGTTGTTATGCAATATAAACCAGCAGCCATTGCTTCAATAGCAGATATACAAAATGTTTCTTCCCATATACTTGGATAAACATATACATCATAATTTTTTAAATTTTCTTTTATATATTCATTTGGTTTATATCCAATGTAACTTACGTTTGGTAATTGTTTAGCTTGGTCATATAAACCTTGATAATATTTATCATTTTGATTTTTAAAATCTTCTCCATAAACTGCACAAGAAGAATACACATCAAGTTGTATATTTTTATTTTTTACGAGTTGCATTGCACCTAATAAAACACTTAGTCCTCTCCATGGTGTAGAGTGATGTATTAGTTTTATCTTTTTATTTTTATCTATGTCTAATTTTCTAGGTTCAATTCTATCAATACCATTTTTAATTATGACACATTTTTCTGTAGGTACTTTAAATGCCATTCTAAATTTTTCATAATTCCAATTAGAATTAAATACATACCAATCATACTTCTTATGATTCTCTGGGTTACTAAACCATGGTGCTAAATTCGGTTGATCGTATGAATTTTTCTGCCAAAGTATATTTACCTTAGTTGGATGTAATGGAATTTTTTCTGGTACAGATGTTGTGATTTGTACTTGATCTAATAATTTAGGATCAACGTATTTTCTTAGGTATTCAAATTGTAATTCTGTTCCGCCTCTAGGATTTTTTGTCATTCTTGCTCATTACTTTCTTTAGCGCTTCAAGACCTTTTGGTGATACTTCAACTGTTAAATCTTGTTGTATATGATCTGCAGTTGTAGCTGTGTTTGGGTCGTTGATATCCGCATCTCTTTCTGCTTCGTCTTTATATACTTTATTAGTCAATTTATTTTTTATAACTACGTGTGTAGTACAATTAATTTTTAATATGTCATTATCCATTTTGATCTTCTCTACTTATTTCTAGTACTGATAGTGTAGCACTTATACCAGATGTATCTGAAGTTTCAAGAGCAATTGAATCATTATCTTCTAATATTAATGGTCCTTTTGCTACATTACAAATGGTTGGTCCTGTAATACTAGCATGTGCTACTACATAACTAGTTGTTGCAGAATTATCTGTTATATGAACTTTAAATGTTTTTGATCCACTAGAATTTGTTACTTGTACATTTTGTATAATTGCATTTGCATTACTTGGACAAGTATATGTTGTTACTGCTGTAGTAACCGTTGGGTCATAGAATGCGTTTTTATAAAAATTAGCCATTTGTCGTATCGTACCATTTTAATGAACCAATAACACCATCATTATTAGATGCACCTTTAGCACATAAAGTTAGTGTGTCAGATACACCTGCTATT
>Ga0208644_1004354_pt1 | contig 10723 bp, 20 predicted proteins | sample VirMetDEL_Nov_18_FD_184517 | JGI IMG/M metagenome (GOLD analysis project Ga0208644, IMG submission 184517) | Aqueous microbial communities from the Delaware River and Bay under freshwater to marine salinity gradient to study organic matter... | ecosystem: Environmental > Aquatic > Marine >... | reverse complement strand
AAGATCGTGGCTACTGCTACTATTTTAAACATTTCTTTAATTTAACATGTGATTATGCCGCCTCGCAATAGCGCTCGAAAAGTCATTGCAAGGACTGCATTTAAAGAATACTAATTCTTTAGTCTTTTGATCCGGGGATTGATATTTCACAAATTTCACGAAAAATATACATATTTCACAAAAAATATACATATTTCACAAAAAATGAATATTATATCTTTACATAGTAAAAGTATTATGTTAGAATTTTATGCATAATTTTTTAGGAGGTTTTAAAATGCAGATAAAGCGAACAAAGGATATTTCGTCAAAATTTGTAAAGATACTTGTTTACGGGGCCGCTGGTTCTGGAAAGACAAGATTGTCCCAAACTTTAAGTAATGCACTTATCATAAGTGCTGAGGGCGGGCTTTTGAGTTTGGACGCCGATATGGCTTATGTCGATGTGGCTAGTATGTCTGATCTTTGGAGTGCTTATGAGATGGCTTCGCGTGGTGGGTATGACTCAGTTGTGCTAGACAGTCTATCTGAGATTGCCGAAATTGTTTTATCGCACGAGAAAAAAACAACAAAAGATGGGCGCGCAGCTTATGGGAATCTGAACGAAAAATTCATCGAGATTTGCAGGGGGTTTAGATCGTTGCCGATGGATGTTTACATGACTGCCAAGATGGATCGCGAACAAGATGAAAGCGGGAAAATGCTTTACTCACCATCTATGCCTGGAAAAACGCTATCTCGCGAGATAATGTATCAATTTGACGAGGTATTTTGCTTGCGCAAAGAAATTGATTCAGAGACCGGTGAGTCAATGTCTGCGCTTATGTGTGTAACTGATGGTGTGTATCAAGCAAAAGACAGGTCTGGGGCATGTGAGTTATGGGAAGCCCCAGACCTTGGCGCAATAATCGAAAAAATCAAACAAAAAAAGGCGAAAAATAATGAATGAAAAAGACTTGGAGACGCTAGCAAGGCGTTGGCGGCGGGCCAAAAGCATTGAGAAAAAAATGATCGATTTACGCCGGACTATAGAAGACACCATTTCCGCAAATGCCGAATTTGGTACTCGGTCAGAATTTAATGCCGGCAGGTATGAAGTGAAAGTTTCTGTTTCTGAGACTGTTAAGATTGACGCAGAAATACTACAGGACGTCGCCGCAGATGCCGGAATGGATAGCGAGCTTTCCCGTTTATTCCGCTGGAAACCAGAGTTGGAAAAAGCGGTGTGGAAAAAATCACCTCAAGAAGTCAAAGACGCATTTTCTAAGGCGGTGAAATTTCAGAAGCAAAGGCCAGTCTTTAAGGTTGATTGTCGGTTGGATTGAGAAGGAAAGGGTTTAGATATGAACACACAAACAATAAGAGTTTTAGAAGAGGTTTTGGAATACTCAAAAAAAAATCCTGGAATAGAGATAAAGTTTAAGTGTCAGGATAGCGATTCTAGGGACAGCTTTAGTCTTCAATCACCAATTGACTGGGAAATTGTTAATTATTATTTCACGCACGAAACGGCATACAAAGACGAGGACTCAATAATTAATGAAATAAATAATTCTAGGTTCGGTGAGACTGACGATATCGAATCTTTAGACGAGGCACGTGCAGACGGGTATAAGATAGATACTGTCTTGATTGTTAGGATGGGGTTTTAACATAGTTTTGGGAAGTTTTAAATATGAAAAATCCAATCTCATAAATGACTTTACATAGTAAAAGTATTATGTTAGAATTTTGTATATAAAAGATAAAGAAAGAGAGAAAAAAAAATGAAACTAGATAAAGCTATATTTTTGTCCCAGATGCCAGAGCCAAAGCCGGTCGGTCCTATCCCGGATGGGGATTATCAAGCATGTATAGATGCAGCAGAGATCAGAAGCACAAGGGATGGGGCAGGTAAAATACTTTCTGTTACTTTCTCAATAATCGGCCCAAATTATGCTGGCAGGAAAGTTTGGGTGAATCTCAATATTGAAAATAAGAACCCAGTTGCCGAACAAATCGCGCATGAGGAACTGGGGAGAATAATGAGAGCATGCGGTTTAGAGTCTATAACAGACACCGACCAACTTATTGGGGCGCCCATGGAAATAAAGACAAAGACAAAAAACGATGCTGTTTATGGTGACAAAACTGTTATTACAGAATACAGCGCAATCACCTCAGGGGCGCCCGTCGAACTACCAAAACAAGCAAGCTCAAACCCTTACGCGGGGCAGTATCAGGCCCCGGTAGTAGAAAAGAAAGCCCCATGGGCGAAGCGTTAGATTTAGGGTTTAGGATATAAAATGTTACGCGATTACCAACGCCGGTCAATAGATCAACTATACAGCTGGATGGAATCAAATGAGGGTAACCCTTGTTTGGTTCTACCAACCGGCGCGGGTAAAAGCCATATTGTGGCCGCTATGTGCAAGGAGATCTTGCAGGAATGGACAGAAACTCGCCTTTTAATGTTGACGCACGTCAAGGAGTTGATCGAGCAAAACGCGGAAAAAATGCGGGAACACTGGCCAGGGGCTCCCATGGGCATTTTTTCGTCTAGTTTGGGGAAAAAAGAACTTGGCGAGCCAATAACGTTCGCCGGGATTCAGTCTATAGCGAAACGCGCAAATGATGTTGGTTATATCGATATCGTAATAATCGATGAATGCCATTTGGTCGGACATAGAGATGAGGGCGGCTACCGTAAGTTTTTAAATGCTTTAAAAATAATTAACCCTCATATCAGGGTTGTCGGATTGACGGCAACACCCTACAGGCTTGGGCACGGGTACATAACCGACAAGCCGGCGATTTTTGATGACCTAATTGAACCGGTTGGCATTGAAGAGTTGGTGTACAAGGGGTTTTTATCTACGTTAAGAAGTAAGGTCACTGTAGAAAAGCTTAGTGTTGAGGGTGTCCATAAAAGGGGCGGTGAGTACATCGAAAAAGAGTTGCAGGCCGCCGTGAATGTGGATAAGAAAAATAACGCGGTCATTGACGAGGTTTTAAGTGTCGCCGGCGATAGGAAAGCATGGTTGTTTTTCTGCGCTGGCGTTTCTCACGCTCAAAACATAGCCGATATACTAAATGAAAGAGGGATAACGGCTAAGTGCATAACTGGCAGTATGTCTAAAAATGAACGTAAGGAAGCGATTGCAGATTTTAAAAGTGGACGTATCCGCGCCGTTACAAATGCCAACGTTTTGACGACCGGTTTTGATTACCCCGATATTGATTTGATTGTTATGTTGCGGCCCACTATGTCGCCAGCATTGTATGTCCAGATGGCAGGCCGTGGGCTGCGTGTTAAATCACATACGGATCATTGTTTAGTGCTAGATTTTGCCGGCGTCGTTTCGATGCACGGCCCTATAACGGCGGTGGCCCCGCCGGACAAGAAAGGGGGTAAAGGCGGAGACGCCCCGGTTAAAGTGTGCGACGAATGCGGTGAGATCGTGGCGATATCTGCAAGGGATTGCACAAACTGTGGGGCCGAATTCCCGCCACCAGAAGAAAAAAAGCTAACGCTAAGATCAGACGATATCATGGGGATAGAATTATCCGAGATGCCTGTCACAGCGTGGCGGTGGATGCCACATAAGAGCCGCGCAAGCGGTAAAGAATTGATCATGATAAGATATAAAGGGATCGGTCTGATTGATTACGTTACAGAGCCGCTTGCTATCAATCATGACGGGATAGCCGGCCAGTTGGCTATGAGGATGCTCGGAAAGCTAGCCCGCGAATCTGGGGCTGATACTGACGCTATGATATCGTCTGACCCGTTCGACACGGCGGCAATATGTGAACACATGAACGCCGCGAAACCGCCGTCCATGATAAAATACAAACGATCTGGAAAATATTTTAACGTTAAAGAAAGGATTTTTTGATTATGAAATTAGTTATTTTGTTTTTTTTAATAACCATAACATTTTCTTCAGTAGTTAATGGTTCGATAAAGAACGATTACGAATTAATTACCATTAAAACTGAACGCATTCCTCTTTCGAGGCTATCTTCGCAAATAATAACAGACAGGCTCAGGGTTAGCGGTGGGTATATTTACAGGAGCTACACAAAGATCATACTGCAGAATACTGGTCGTTTGCATGCAAGCTATTCTACAATACCGATATCGATCGTTTTTGTGCCGGATGTTAGAAAATAATGGAAAAAATAGATATGAAAAAAGATTACGTTAGAGGCGAGATTGTTTTGGTGTCTGTGGATGGTAGATTGATCCCGGCGGAGTACATCCAGAAGCGTGGTGAAAATCATGAAGTTTTGATATCACCAAGACACATAATCCCGAGATCAACAATAGAGGATCCCGAATATGACAACCGTTAAAAAACGCAGCGAACACGTTGAGCAAAGGGAGTTTGTTTCGTGGGTAAGAAAAAATAGCCAACACAAAATCTTTGCAATACCAAACGGCGGGTTCAGAAATATAGCCACAGCGGCCAAATTGAAGGCAGAAGGCGTTTCTTCGGGTGTCCCGGACCTATTCGTGCCTGCGCTCAAGCTATTCGTCGAAATGAAAAAAAAGAATGGCGTTGAGTCGAAAAAACAATCTGAATGGAAAGATTACCTTGTGGGGTTGGGCTATATATGCGCAGTATGCTACAGCACAGAAGATTCAAAGAAAGTATTTATTGACGTTTCCAATTTTAGAGACTCCCAGGTTTAAGCCTGGGAGTTTTTCTTTATTGAAAAGTTTAAGCTTGTTTCTATTGTGATGTTTCTTGATTTTAGAAAAAAAACAAGGTACTGCTTTGTCACACCGAGTCTTCTTGCAAGATCAGATTTGCTTGTCGCAAGCTTTGCGTGTTTTTTCACGTCATCAATTGAAATTATCGTAGACATTTTTACCTCCTATCTTTTTTGATTATTAAATTATACTAAATCTACTTTTTTTTGTAAACAAAAACATTGACAAAATAAAGAAAGAAACGGTATTATTTTTTTGAAATTAGGAGTTTATTATGGATAAGATCAAGCTTAACCCGCCGGATACAATCCCCACAGATGGTCGTGACTTTTTGGTGTTTTATACAAATATAGGTCCATTCCCAGCTTGTATTTCGTGGAATCCCCATAGGGGATATTTTGAGATTACAGCAAAGATCCCTGATGGCCTACACGTTTCGCGTAAGTTCAAGGGTCGTGATGTTCTCGGGTGGATCGAGATAGAAAGGTTTGAGGCATGACGAAAAGAATGGATAAGATCAAGCTAAACCCGCCGGAAACTGCGCCACGTGACCGTAGTGAGTTTATAGCTTTTTATGCCTTTGGGGTAATGAAAGTCTTCTGGTGGGGTTGGGATCAAGTATTTGTCCCAATCTGCCGAGAAATGTGTGAAATGGATTCAACTGGTTGCTGCTCCCCTATCAGAGACAAGATGATTGGTTGGATTGAGAAAGAAAGGTTTGAGATGTGACCACAAAGTTTGAATCCTGCCTGGCGCACCAATCACCGCTCAACCATAGAAATCATCATTGCGCTAGACTCAGTGTCATTAATAACAATCCAGCCATGCTCATGTGTGGTTATGAATTTATTTAATATCAAAAACCCGATCAATTTATTATTGTAAGACGGGTTTAAGTCGTTTTTTACAGTTCGATCCCCGCGTCCATCTTTTTCTAGTTTGTTTTTCAATGCTGACTTTGAAATATATGGTCGGTTATCTCTGACCTCAGCCCCAGCTTCAAACCACGCATTTTTAAACGTTTTCATGTGTTGCTCGGTGTCTTTTTTCTTCGCCTCAGGGGCGTCAGATTGAACTATTACGGCACTCTTTACTTGTTCACCATCTTCATCTACCCACCCAGGGATATCGACGCTCTCAAGCTTGACGTAAACATCTTTTGATTGTTCGGAATCCTTACTTTTATGTTGTGATATCTTCATCGGTCCGCCATTCTCTCCTGGCGTTATCCCTATTTCAATATCTAGCGCACCACGCCATGCAGTTGAGCCCCTAGCTCTATCTGTCCCGCCGGTCCCTGTGTGATGAACTAGAACTACAGAGCACCCAAATTCACGCATAAGTCCAGCGCAAGCATCTATCATCGTTTTTGCGTCCTGTGCGCTGTTTTCGTCGCCGTTTAGAAATCTATGTAGAGTGTCAACTATTATTATTGACGGGTCCGATGGAAGCGTTTTTATGCTCTCTACTACTGTTATGTACCCCTCGGGTGTGTTTAGCTCGCAGCCATCGCTTGATAGCCACATGTTACCAAGAGTGGCCTCATTTTTGTGCTTCCAGGCCGCAACCCTGCCACGAAGACCATGATGCCCTTCGCCTGCGAGGTACACAACGCTTCCTGGCGTAACCTTTTTTCCACACCACTCATTTATGCCGGAGGATATCCGTAGCACCCAGTCTAGGACAACGAACGTTTTTCCACCCCCAGACGGACCATGCACCATCATGAGTGCGTCAGATTGTAGCCACCCACGCACTAGCCACTTAATCGGTGCGGGCTGGGCGCAGAAATCAGAAACAGGAATTAACCAACCGGTATTTCTGGGCGGACACAACAAAGCCAAAACATCACCACCGCAAGCCGCGTAGTCGTTAATATCCCCCTTTTCTGGCGGTAATATAACCCTGCACCCTGTGGCCTCACCTGCTGCTATTGCGTATTCCTGCCCTTTCCCGCTTTCGTCATTGTCCCCCACTATAACAATGTCTCTCGCCGCGCTAAACTTTGCTTTTATATGCTCGGCAACTTCTAGCATGTTGCCGCCAGAAAACGCGACAACACACGCGCTACCGGTAACCTCATGTATCGTCGCCGACGTGGCGAATCCCTCGGCGATGTAGATGCTGCCGCGCTCAGGTTCTCCGATAATGTAGTGACCACACTTCATTTTTCCAGATTTTAAAAAACGTTTCTCACCGTTTTCAGATATAAACTGTAGAGATTGAATCTCGCCAGATTCGCTATAAACAGGAATAACCAACCGACCGTCCTCAGACAATCTTGCCCCGTTCGGGTTTACGTTCTTACGTGCCAAATATGCGTTTGAATCGCATTTTTTAGACTCCTCCCATATCTGAATTGCAGATTGCGCCGCTATTGATTGCAGAGCAAGTTTGGCGTCGTCTCTCATTTTTTTAGATTCGGACATTCGCCGCGCATGTTGCATGCTCTCAAGCATACTTAATGGCCTGTCTATGTGTGCCCGCCATGATTGATCCACACCATCCCGCCAGCACCCAAACCGGCCAGCAGGTACGCCGTCAGGGAATATCACATACCAGCCCGTTTTACCTTTTGATTTATTATCAAAACGGTGTAGATTCCCATCTATTATTATTTGATTTGGGGGCGATATGCCCGCTGCAATCATTGATTCTTGTATTTGTTGTTCCATTTTTTCGCGCTCCCCGGTTATTGGGCTGCTAGTTTACAGGTTTACAATGTAAAGCGCAAGGGATTGGTTTAATCTACAAAATAAAGAAAAGCTCTTTACATAATAAATAAAATATATTATTTTTAATGAAAACTTAGGAGGTTTAAATATGGATAGAGAAGAATTAAAGAAAATATTATTGCTGCACGAAAAATGGCTCAATAATGAAGATGGTGGTGTGTGTGCAGACTTAAGCCATGCAGACTTGAGTAATGCAGACTTGAGAGGGGCAAACTTGAGAGGGGCAAACTTAAGCTATGCTAACTTGAGTGATGCTGACTTGATAGGGGTAACCTTGATCTGGGCAAACTTGAGTGGTACTGACTTAAGAGGGGCTAACTTTAGAGATGCAGAGTTAAGAAATGCAAACTTGAGTAATGCAGACTTGAGAGGGGCAAACTTGATCTGTGCTAACTTGCAATGGGCAGACTTGAGAGGGGCAAGCTTGAGAGGTGTAAAAACGCAATGGGCAAACTTTAGAGGGGCTAACTTGACAGGGGCAAAAATAGATCTTTAATTGGAGAAATAATAGGAGTTTTAAATATGGATAGAGAAGAATTAAAGAAAATCTTATTGCTGCACGAAAAATGGTTCAATAATGAAGAGGGCGGTGTTTGTGCAGACTTAAGCCATGCAGACTTAAGTGATGCTGACTTGAGTGATGCTAACTTGAAAGGGGCAAACTTAAGCTATACAAACTTGAGTGGGGCAGAGTTAAGAAATGCAAACTTTATTGGGGCAAACTTGAGTAATGCAGACTTGAGTGGGGCAAACTTAAGCTATGCTAACTTGAGTGACGCTAACTTGAGAGATGCTGACTTGAGAGGGGCAAACTTGATCTGTGCTAACTTGAAAGGGGCAAACTTAAGCTATGCAAACTTGAGTGGGGCTGACTTGATCTATGCTAACTTGAGTGGGGCAAACTTGAGAGGGGCTGACTTTAGAGGGGCTAACTTGATCTATGCTAACTTGAGTGGGGCAAACTTGAGAGGGGCTGACTTTAGAGGGGCTGACTTGAGTGGGGCAAACTTGCAATGGTCAAACTTGAGTAATGCAGACTTGAGTGGGGCAAACTTAAGCTATGCTAACTTTATTGGGGCAAACTTGATCCGTGCTAACTTGAGAGAGGCAAACTTAAGCTATGCTAACTTGAGTGATGCTAACTTGAGTGATGCTGACTTGAGTGATGCTGACTTAAGCTATGCAAACTCGCAATGGTCAAACTTGAGAGGGGCTAACTTGAGCTATGCTAACTTGAGTGATGCTGACTTAAGCCATGCAGACTTGAGTAATTCAAACTCGCAATGGTCAAACTTGAGAGGGGCTAACTTGAGTGGGGCTTACTTTAGAGGGGCAAAATTGAGTAGGGCTGACTTGATTGGGGCAAAAATAGATCTTTAATTGGAGAAATAATAGGAGTTTTAAATATGGATAGAGAAGAATTAAAGAAAATCTTATTGCTGCACGAAAAATGGTTCAATAATGAAGAGGGCGGTGTTTGTGCAGACTTAAGCCATGCAGACTTAAGTGATGCTGACTTGAGTGATGCTAACTTGAAAGGGGCAAACTTAAGCTATACAAACTTGAGAGGGGCAAACTTGAGCTATGCTAACTTGAGTGATGCTGACTTAAGCCATGCAGACTTGAGTAATTCAAACTCGCAATGGTCAAACTTGAGAGGGGCTAACTTTAGAGATGCAGAGTTAAGAAATGCAAACTTGAGTAATGCAGACTTGAGAGGGGCAAACTTGATCTGTGCTAACTTGCAATGGGCAGACTTGAGAGGGGCTAACTTGAGTGGGGCTTACTTTAGAGGGGCAAAATTGAGTGGGGCTGACTTGATTGGGGCAAAAATAGATCTGTGCTAACTTGCAATGGGCAGACTTGAGAGTGGCAAGCTTGAGAGGTGTAAAAACGCAATGGGCAAACTTTAGAGGGGCTAACTTGATTGGGGCAAAAATAGATCTTTAATTGGAGAAATAATATGGATGTACAAGAATTAATTCATAAAGCAAAGAAAAAATACCACCACATGACATTGAATAACGGCCATGTGCTGGTTCTGACAAGGAAAAAAGGCTCTGTTTGTAAAAGGAACATCATAGACATGATAACGATAAAACCCTACGCAGATATCGCTTTACAGTGCGAAAGGTACTCAGTGGAGACTTTAAAAATCGCAAACGAGAAATTAAGGTCCTGCCTAAATATTCGATAACTCTTTTTTTATGTCCCTGTATGCCGCCTCAATTATACCCCTGAGCGCGGCATCAGAAAGAAAAAAATCGACAACCGGCGGCGTTATAGATTGGAGTGTCTTTATTGCTTTTTGAAGTTTTTCTGAATTGTCAATATCTGGGAAATTCTTAGCCACATACCGTACGGCATAACGTGCCATCTCTTGCAAGTCCTCGTCGTCAACCTTATTAACGTCAGACTTTATCTTTGATATAACATCTTCTTTTAAATTGTCGGAGTGTTTTTTTAATTCTGTCTCGACAAATGAGCGAACAACGCCACCGACTGCCCAACTTGCAATACCCGTCCCAATATTTCCCAAAAATCCAAGTATAAAATTCATCTTATTTTTCCAATCTCTTTTATTATTGTTCCCAAATTCGCTATTGCCCGGTCTATTACGACCGCTTGAGAGTAGTTTGCGGCTCTTATATTTGCAAGCTCACGTTCAACAGTTATTATTCTCTCATTTAAATAAGCGAGCATCTCATGCATAGAATGGAATAGCTCGACCTCTTCACTCGTTATCGCCTCCATTTTTTCCTTTTCCCGTCAAAGATTTTAACGAATCGCTAATGTTTGTCAATTGATCCGTTATTCTAGCAAGCATTAGCTCAAGTGTCTTGTGTGTGACGTAGTCATTTTTCATGTCCTCGACTGTTTTTTCAAGTTTCTCAAATTCCCTTTTTCCAGGAAATAGGCGATAAAGTAACATAATAGCACTAACTCCGCCGGCAAATGCGCTACCGGCAAGGCTTAATATGTCCACTACTTACTAATTTCTAGTCTAAATAACTCAGCATAACCGGCGATATACAACCAGTGATCCTCGAAAAATTGATCCCCTATCCTGGAAATCTTTTGAAATATTACGTTGATAGACAGAAGTGCCGCCGGGCTTAGTCTTTCCGTTGGTATTGCAGAAATTAAAGCGTCAAATTTTTTTGATACCTCCGCAAATTCGCCGTGTGTTTTTCCCCGCTGTTCAAGAATTTGTTCTATCATATACCGTCAACCTTTCTGGTTTGTGCGTTTTTAATAACGAAAAGCAATAATCGTCATCCTCAGTTAT
>Ga0208644_1004351_pt1 | contig 10730 bp, 22 predicted proteins | sample VirMetDEL_Nov_18_FD_184517 | JGI IMG/M metagenome (GOLD analysis project Ga0208644, IMG submission 184517) | Aqueous microbial communities from the Delaware River and Bay under freshwater to marine salinity gradient to study organic matter... | ecosystem: Environmental > Aquatic > Marine >... | reverse complement strand
ATCCAGTTGTAGAATTTAATTGAACACCAGTAACTGCTTCTGTGAATGAATCTGCGGATATATTTGGTGATTGAACAAGAGCTTGTAATAAATTAGTAGTAACTTCAATATTATTATCTGCAACAACAGTTGCATTATCTAAAGTTAAAGATAACTGATTACCTGTTACAGAAATATTTGCTATTCCTACAAAACTTAAATTTCCTAATTCAAAAGATAATTCATTTCCAGTAGGTTGAACACCTGCATTTGCTAATACATTTACTTGTGGGCCAATACCTCCCCAAGCATCAACTCCATAGAAGTCAACGTTCCACGCATTAGTATTAGGTGAAAGTAAGTTTAGGTTATTGCCAGTGACTGAAGCAGATACATCTATCCCTCCACCCCATACACCATTATCCCAAGTATTTAAACCCCAAGGTGTAGCCATAATTTTCTATTATGGCAAACTGTACTACGATATTCTCAAAATCGCACTTGTAGAGTTTGCGTCTGGAAACTGAATTGTAAAGTCACCGTTTGTTGAAGTCTTGTCTCCGCCAAAATCTAAAACAACAACTGCTTTATTTGCTTGTGATGTATTGTAAATCAAAGCAGCAGAAGCTGTAATAGTTGCAGCAGAGAAAGTTAAATCTGAAAAATCAACGAACGCAACATTTTCTGCAACACTAACAGCTGTGTTAGTTAACTCAGCTCCAGCAGCAGTGTAACCTGTTCCTGAAGTTTCGTTATCTGTAGTGTATACAGTAGTTCCAGCAGCAGAAAAACCAGTTACAGTAGTGTACAAAGCTAATTGAAATGTATCACCAGCTGAAGTGCTAAAATTATGAGTTCCTAGAAACAGTTCTTGTTTAAAACTATCAGGTACTATGTTTGCCATTTATCCTCCTACTTAGATGGGTCAATAGATTGTAAAGGTACACGGACGACCCCATCCACATACTCATCTCTTCTTCTACGACCAGTTTGTTCAACACCAAACGATTGTAACGCTTGTTGATATGATTGTTCATATACTTGTATCATATCTGCTGGGCCTTTCAAGTATTTATATGTTTCTGAAAGACATCCGTATAATAGTAAATCTTCAGCAAATGTCGAGATATAACTTGTAGCAGATGTAGTGCTAGTAATCGTTGCTGGCTGTGCATAATAAGCAATAGTCACATTAAAATTATCTGCTGGAGTCGGTGCTACTACCCAAGTATCATTATCCCAGTTTGCATAATATTTTGGAGTTCCATAAGTTGTTGATGGAGTTGGATCATATTCAGCCATAAAAGAAGTATCTTTTTGTTCTAAAAAAGTTTGATCTCCTGATGAATTAGTTATTTGAATATATCTAATATTTCTTAAACTTGTTGGAGTAGATACATATCTATTTCCAGAAGTCATTGCTGCAGTTGCATAAGCTCTAAATGCATCAATGTTTGCTTCTCTATAAATTCTATTTTCTGTGTTTTTAGTTATTTGAGTAATAGTAGAATCAGTTAGACCATTACTATCTACTTCAGTATAATTTCTAATTTGTGTTTGTAGTTCTCCGTAATTCATTATGCAGTTAAAGTTACCGGGCCAGCCGATATACTTCCTCCTCCAAATTTTCCTGATCCATTTGCAGTATCAGTTGAGTTAAATGTATAATTGTTTGCATCTGTTACTGTTATAGTAAATCCTGATGCATTATTCAAATCTGTAATTGCAAAAAATGTTTCACCATTTCTAAATCTAACTGTATTACCTGTAGATCTACCGTGGTTATCTTCATAAACAGAAATAGTTGTAGAACCAGAAGTAGCGGTCAATGGATTTTCATCTAATATTCTAGCAACAGCAGGTTCAGTTCTTGCAGGTCTAGCATTTTGTAAACCTTGTGGATCTGCGCCACGTGGTTTTGGTTCTAGTTGTGGGTGTTTAGCTTCATATTCAGAATAATGAACTAAAGAGCCGTTCCATTCTCTAACCATTTCAGTATATGGAAATGCCATTCCTGATCTGTCAGATATTGCTAATGAATTTTTTCCTCTAGCAAAAGCCATTATACTCCATCTCCATAAAATGTTTGTGGTGAAATAAATACTGAAGTTCTTTGACCATCTTCAGTTAAAGCTCTTTGTAATTCATCTTCATACAATAATCTTAATTGTTCTGTTTTTTCTGGTGTGTGTTTTAATGATAAATAATATGCAAGACCAGAAGTTAAACAAGGTAAAAATCTATAGACAACATCTGGTGTATTAGTGTAAGCTCCTACGTCTTCTATTCTTGCAAGATAATAAAATTTTAATTGATAATTAGATCCAGAAAAACTTGATCCTGGTGTTTGATATAAATAAACACTTGGAGCTACAGTTCTTTGAACATAATATTGTGATGGTGTTCCTTGTGATAATTTATTTGGAATTGCAGCATAAGCTGATCTATCTATTTTACTTAGTGTTGTATCAACAGGAGCTGTTGCATCACTATTATTTCTTACATATGCTTCTAATACATCATTAATATCATTTGGAAAATTTGATGCATCGCTTGCATAATTATATTCTGCTTGACCTTGAACTAAAGGAATAGTTGCTTGTTTAACTTTCCAAAGATGTATTCCTCTATTACCCCATTCAGATAATAAAATATTTAAAGAACGTCTTGCACCTTTTAAATGATAACCAGTACGACTACCACCTACTCCAGCTCTTTCATAAGCTTCTTCAATTATTTCATCGATCTCTAAATCGAATGATGTTGTACCAGAGGTAGCCATCTGTCCTCCTATTTATCTATAAATAATGTAACTGTTAATGCACTACTATTTGCTGTTACACCAATTCCATCAACAATTGCTGTTCCATTAGTTGAAGCATATAATACTCCATCTTCAGGAATATTTAAAGTTTCAGTTGCACCTGCACCAACAGATATTGGAATATATACACCTGTGTTAGTTGAAGAACTAACAGTTGTTGCATCAGCCAATCCATTAATAATACAAGATCCTGAACTTCCAGTTGATTGAACCATATATCCTCTTAATCTTGTTCTACCTGTGAATAGAACTGCATCAGTAGAAGATGATGCTACTACAACTGGTTTTACGTCTGATTTGTAACTCATAAATTTTATCTCCTAAATTTTAGGAGCACCCGAAGGTGCTCCATAAATTATTATTCGCTTGGTTTGCCGTTATCTTCAACTGTGTAGTAAATAGTTACTAAAGTAGTTGATGATAATGTAGAAGATGCAACACCTGCACCATAAACAGTTGAATTAGCTGTTAGTACAGTATTAGTTGCAGTTCCTAATGAACCATTAACTTTTCCAGATTGGAAACCGTTAGCACTTAACGCAGATGCAAGAGTAGTTGCTCCAGCGCCTGTAGTTGCAGTACCTAAGTTAATTGTTTTGTCAGCTGCACCAGTTGCATTGTGAGTTACATCCATAATTCTAGCATTGTCTGGTAAAATTACAGCGCCTCCATCAATTCCTGTTACTGCTGCATAAGTTGAAGTAGATCCATCAACGACACATTCAGCTGCAAGTACAACTGTTCCTGGGAACGTTGCGCTTTTATCTTGGCCACCGTGTGATCTTACAACACCTTGAAAGGTAGTTTTTGCCATAGTGTTATCCTCCTAGTTATATTGATACAGTCTCTAGGCAGTCGACTATACGCGTCTGTACCAATTATTTATGTATAGTGGTTAAATTATATATTAATTTTTAGTAGAGTGCAAGAGGGCCTACGGTGCGGAGTGGAATTTTTCCAACGATGTAGCTTTTTCTTTAAGAAGCTACTGAAACTTGGGGAGCTACTTCATTAACCTTATTATCTAAATGAGCAGCTTTTGCTTCTGCCATTTTAATATGGTTAATCACTTCTCTTACCTTATGGTCTATTTTGACCATATTAAGGGTATATCTACCCTCGTTAAGATGCTCCTGCTCCCATTGTAGATCCAATACTTTTTTCTGTTTGTATAGATCCTGCAGATGTTTTTGCATCATTTATAACCTCCTCATAGGTTATTCTATTTAACTCAGAAGAATAATTGCTTCCGAGATATTCCCACTTTACACTACTTTCTCCTACTTTGTCAACTATTGCTTTTTCGAGAGAAATTGGGTTGTCTTCACATTCAACTTCGAATTTACCGTGATGGTCATAAGCCCAAATGTTTACTAGGAATTTTTTCATAACTACACCTTTTATTTTCAAATTGAGGCGGAATTGTGTTCCGCCTCAAAATTTCTATTTATTATGCGCCTGGTGATCCGAAGATACCTCTAGCATCAGAGAATCCAAAAGAATATCTCTCTCTAGCTTTGTATCTTACGTTACCAGTATCGAAGTCACCTTCCATTGAAGTTTTGATAGGTGATCTTACGAACATTTTCATACCGTTTGGCACGTCAGTTTTGATGAAGAACGCATCTGTATCAGTTAAGTAGTGGTTTACTACATAACCTTGTGGGATCATACCCATAGATGCAATTGCGTTTACATCGTTATCTGCTGTACCAACTCTTCCAGAAGATTTCATTAATCTTTCCGCTGTGAATTGTAATTCACTTGGGATGATTAACTTCATTCCTCTAGCAGCAACTTTTAAACCTCTTTCGTCTGTGAACGCAGCAATGTCGATTAGAGATTGCTCTAAAGAAGTTTCGTTTAAGTCAGCAGAAGTTGCTAACTCATTCGAGTAAGTTCCCGCGATAGTTGGGTGCACTGCAGAACAAAGTTCTACACCGTCTCCACCTAGGAAGTTAGTATTAAACGCATTGTTTAATACGTTTGCAGCTTTAACTTGCTTAGTGTTAGCCATAGATCTTGCTAACGCTTTTGTATATCTAGACGCAAGTCTGTCATACAAATTGTCCTCGATTGCTTCTTCAGTAATCGCGAACGCTAAAGCTACTGTTTCGTGAGTGTAACGAGCAGTGTAAGTTTCCTGAGCGTTGTCATATGATACGCCTGATCCTTCTGGTTTAACAGAAGCATTAGCGAAGCCAGATAACATCACTTCTTCTTCGAAAGCTCTATCAGAATTTTCTGTATCGAAAATTTCTGCGTGCTCGTTCTCATATCTTTTATATTCCAGGCCAAATAAAGCATTTAAACCTGGCTCTAGTTCTTTAACTAGTTGTTGTCTTGATATCGCCATAGTTATTTCTCCTTATTAGATACCTGTAGTTGATTTTAAGAAGTGTTCGTTGATTGTAACGATACAGTTCACGTTGTCAGCACCTGCTTCATCATTTTCAATGTCTTTTGAAAAGCCAATTAATCTTAATTGAGCAGTTGTTGTTACAAGTGAAGTATCATCCAACTCAGCTTTTGACACTCCGTTAATAGTACTTCCTGTAGCATAGACAATATCAGCATTCATTCCAATGTCTGATCTCTCTGTGTCTGCAGAAGACTGGATTTCGAATCTTGCATACGGATCATCGTATACAAAAGCATCGATAGTCTCACCAGTACCTACGTCTGTTTGTGTGTAAAAGTTTGCGAACTTTGGTTTGCCAGTCGAAGGATCTTTCGAAATGAAAGTTCCCCAGAAGACACCCAACGCAGTATCACCAGCATCAGCTTTGTCAACATATCCTGTAGCTGCCATTTTTACCAAGTCACCTTGGAAAATAGAAGTACTAGAATTGTCAGCAATCTCATACTGAGACATACCTTGGTTGTCAGCGTTTTGACCAACTTTACCAACAGGTCTCAAACCGAAAGCAGCATCTTGATTTGCCATAGTTTTTTCTCCTTAGTTAAGTTGATCGGCAGTCTTAGAAATTACCAAAAGATTATTTCTTTGAACCACCGAAGGTTACACGAGTTTGTCGATCGCTGTCGATCGGCATACTTGGATGCTGTTCCTTCATAAGATCGTTATTAATAGCATCGTCTCGATCTTTAGTTTGCTGATTGTAATAATCAGCACGAGCTTTTGCGATCTCTTCCGGTATCCTAGCCAGCAATAGGCCGCCAACCCCTATGACTCCTGCATATTTGCCTTCTTTAACAGTTGGATAGTCAGTTTCAGGATATTGGTCTGCTCTCACGAGTTCCCATCCTGATCTGATTTTGCCTGACATATTCTTCGTATCATCGAAGCCCATAGTCTCGGCTCTTATCCATCTGTGTCTGAATCCATCAGGCGCAGGTGGTGCATCAAGTGATGACGGGGGAGTCCAAGTTTGAGGTCTTTTAGACTTCTCTCTTGACTGACTCGCGCGTGAAGCTTTTGTGTTTATATCTTTTTCCATACGCTTATGCCTCCTTCGCGGTTAATTGTTTTGCGTACTCTTCGAGTGGCACACCTAATCTTTTAGCAATTGCTACCTGTGAAGGTGTGAGCTTGACAGTTTTTCTGCGTCCTGTTGCGCTCGGACGTTTAGCGGATGCTACAGTCTGAGCAGGTCTTGCTCTTTCTGCAGTATTGTTCTCAACCTTATCAAATTTATGGGGGAATTCAAGTCTTATTCTCTTGTCTATTTCCGCATAATATTCATCAGATTGAGCATCAAAACCTTCTTCTTCAGTTAACTTTTTATGCAAATCAAAAGCAGTATAAGTCATCGCTGAATCAGTACCAAACCAAGTATTTTTAGCAGCCCAAGCTTCAGCTTTAGGATCTGCTTGAGGTTGTCTATTACTTTGAACATTTTGTTGTGGAGTAATATTAACTTCTTTTTGTTGAGTTGGTTGTTCTGCTTGAGATGATTTAAGATTATTTAATCTTGCTTCATCCATAGTCAAAGTAGCTATTTGTTGCTGAGCTGCAATTTGACCATCAACATCTTGTGATTCAATTGCACTTTTCAAAGCTTGTTTAGCTGCTGCTAAACTATTTTTTACTCTGCTTTCAAATTCACTAACGTAAGATTTATCCAGTTTAGAAAATCTACCTTCTAAACTTTCTTTTTCTCTTTTAGTGGCTTGAGCAAAAGCAATAGCTTCTTCTTTTTGTCTTTCTGCTTCTCGCATTTTACGAGTTAGTTTAGCAATTCGTTTTTGAACGCTTTCGCTATATTGTTTTAACTCGTCTTCTTTTTCATCTTTTTTTTCATCTGAGCTAGCTTGAATATCAGACTGCTCATCAGATTTCTCAGATGTGTTATCGGACTCACTATTGTCCTCTTCAACAACTTCAAGTTTTTCATTCTCATTCTCCTTTGCTTGCTCATTGTCTTGATCTAAATTAATTTCAGCGCCTTCAGTTTCGCCGACATCAACTAGATTTTCTTTTGTTTCTTCTTGTTGCATAGTGCCTTCCTATGTTAAATGTGATGCAATACAGATTCAGGATCTTTAATAGTTCCTAAAACTTCATCATCGTTTAGTATTCGCACTTCTCCACCTTCAATAGGTAATCTTGATCCTGCATATCTTGCAAAGATTACCCAATCTCCTTTTTTACACCAAGGCCCTGATGAAAATTTATCTTTATCTTCATAAGCTAATGGCCCTAACTTTAAAACATAACCACAGTTCACTGCGATTCTAAGTTTATCTAAAGTTTCTTGTGCAATTAAAATTCCACCCTTAGTTTTTTCTTTTGGGGTAAATGGTAAAACTAATAATCTATATCCAGAAGGATCTGGTAATTCATCTACAATTGAATCCACATTTGTTTCATCAATTCTTTTTTTATCTTCTTCTTTTTTTTCTGATTCGTATTTGTCTAATAACGCTGACTTATTCTTCGGTATTTCCTTTTCCGAATTCGATGACGTTAGTATTGTCTCGTTGCTCATCTTTTTGCTCCTTATTTTCTAGCAGGTTAGAGATTTCCTGTAATGTTAATTGTATGGCGTGTGCCTGTCCTAGTAAATACTTGTATTTTTCCATATTGTCAACCCCACCACCAATCATACTATCTCCTATAGATTGAAGGTGATTTTTCAAATGTTTTTGTAGTTTAGATATTACTATTATTGGATCCACTCTCTTCTCCTTTTTGTTATTTTTTCTTTTTCTTCTTTGTAAATAAACTATCTATTTTTTCAAACACATTATCTATTACACTAAAAAATTTGTATATAATTTTATCTAGCATTTCCATCTTCTTCTTGCTTGTCTTAATCTTGAATTAGGGTCTTTTGCGGCTTTTGGAAATTGTTTCATTTGACCAGCTGATCTTGCGCAATATGATTTTCTTCTATTTGCAGCTTTTGATCCTGGTTTAACTTTACCGGTTACAGCAGTTTTTAATTTTGAACCTGGGTTTTCTCTTCGGTATCTTGCAACACCTGCTTTAGTCATCCCTGCACCAGATTTTGTAGGTCTAAAATATTTTTTTGTTTTTGGTGGTTGTTTATCTCTAGTTCTCATTTTTTCTTCGCAAATGTTTTTACATTAGTTGGTTTAGGCCCTGTATTACCTGCAGCTCTTTTTCGTCTGACAGCACTCGCCTTTTGCGAACTTGTCATCCGTGTGGCTTTTGCAAGTGGGACGCATTTTGGATATTTTCTTTTGCTCCCCTTCGATCTCCCGCAAGGTTGATATTTGCCGTTCTTCTTCGGAGCTCCGATGTCTACCCATTTTTCTTTTACCCACTTCCTTAAACCGTTTTGTGCCATTACGCAAATCTTTTTCTTCTAGCTAATCCACCATCAGCCATCTTTTTTCTTTTCTTACCACCTGGTGTAATTTTACCAGAGCAAACTCCTGATGCATACATATTAGCATATGCTGAAGGATATACTTTAAATTTTCTTTTTGCAGCAGCTTTACCTTTTGCACAAAGCTTTGCCATATTATTTTCCTCTTTTTCTTCTAGCTAAACCACCACACATCATTTTAACTCTACCACCACTTTTCATATAACCCATTTTGTTTCTAACTTTAGTTGGTAGTTTTGCCAAACCTGGGTTTTTACTTTTATCAACTTTTTTTAACATTATTTTTTTCCTCCTAAATGTTTTAACTCCGTAGCTTTAATTCCATAGACAGCTCCAACAACGGCTACCCATAAAGAAATTATCCACCACGGCATTGTTTGCAGTTTTTCAAAATATAAATCTAATTTTTGACCTATTTCTTCATCTTCTGCAAAAACAGAGTATGCTAACAAAAAAAGTGGAGATGACAAAATTAATAAAATAAATTCGTCTTTCCAGTCGCCTTTTTGATTCTTAGCAATCTGTCCAGAAAACTCTATTTCTCCGCGTTTCATTTTTTCAGCGTGCACAATGGCTGCTTCTGACATTATAATTTCAGATTTTTTCTTATTCTTATAAATTTCAGCGCCAGTTTTAAGTGCAGTACCTACTAAACTCCACGGAAACATAAAATTAGTACCACTTAGCTGTTCTTTGCTTCTCAGAAAGCATTCTTTTTTGCCCTCTTACCTTTTGAGTTTGTGTTTCAGTCGGTTTTGACATCTCAACTTCAACGCCGCCTTTAGAAAAACCGTCTTTGTTCACAAACTTTTGAAAATTAACTTCATTTGATTGGTCTTTTTTCATTATTTACTCCTATTTTTACTCAATCCCGCTTCAGAAAGCGCAATTGCGATTGCTTGTTTACGACTCTTCACCTTCTTTTTGGATTTTCCAATAGGAAGTTCACCTTTTTTGAACTCTCTCATTACCTTTTTAACCTTTTTTTGCTTTTTTGTCATCATAATAAGTTTACTATGCCTCCATTTTTAAAAAACCCTGCTGTATCATCAGTGGCAAAACCACCTCTTTGACTATCACTTATATCTGAATCACCTCTACGACTAGCTCCAAAATCTCTATTAACACTTGGTTTATCGGCTGCTATTTTATCTGCTTTGATTCTTGCAGCTTCTAAAGCTTCAGCTTCTTTTCTTTTTAGTTCTTCTAATTGTTCTAATCTTTCTCTCATAGCATCAGGATCTTTATATTTATTTATAGCTAGATTGTTTCTAATCATATCTATTCTTTTTTGATAAGACCTTTGTAATCCATAATTTGTTGGATCTCCATATCTGCCACCTGTTAACATATTTAACAGTCCACCTGATACAGGATTATAACCAGCCATCAAACCACTTTGTATTGTACCATTTTCAATATTACCATAAAAGTTTTCTAATGCAGTTTGTCTGTAATCTCTTTCAGGTAATGCATTTAAAATTCCTACAGGTATACCAGTAGCTGCAGCAATTGCCATTTTACCTAAATCAATTCCTTTATCTTTTAAACTAGAAATTCCTTGTCTAAGTGAAGAAACTTTTTCTGTTATTGGAGTAAATAAATTTCTATCCACAACTGGTTGTGGTCTAAAGAATTGTCCGTAGTCTGCTTGTGGATTATAGACAGCAGGCAAAGATTCAACATTCATTTCTTGCATTGGTTGAGTAGGTTGATTGAACTGACTCATAAAGTCAGGTTGATTTGCAAATTGTGAAATACCAAACTGAGTATTACTTCTAGGTCTAAATTCTAAATTACCTTGTGCATTAATGAATGGTTCCATTAGTCATCCAATATGTTCATTTGTTGAATTCCAGATTTAGCTAATGATACTCCAGCTCTTAATTTAGCAAGATCTTCATTCTGCTCAAGTTTTTCATCCTGAGTATCTTTGTTCATCATTGCTTTCATTTTATCTAGATTGATCCGTTCTTCATCGTATTCTTTTTTACGTTCGTTCTCCATTGCTCTTAAATCAATCTCTCTTGATTTAAGTTTCAATAATGGATCTCCATCTAACTGTGAAGTAATTTTATTTTCTTCTTCCGCAAAGTCTTTAGTTAACT
>Ga0208644_1004350_pt1 | contig 10730 bp, 19 predicted proteins | sample VirMetDEL_Nov_18_FD_184517 | JGI IMG/M metagenome (GOLD analysis project Ga0208644, IMG submission 184517) | Aqueous microbial communities from the Delaware River and Bay under freshwater to marine salinity gradient to study organic matter... | ecosystem: Environmental > Aquatic > Marine >... | reverse complement strand
GACGGGTGCGCGGTGGCCCGTATTTCTACGTTTCCGTCGTCGGGTATGTCGTGGAATTCGTTTAGTGGGCTGTGGTACAGCCGCCCGTTATGGTGCGCCCATACGATTTCGCCGAGCGCCCCGATGATTTCGTCTTGGAATCGTTCCGGGTTGGATCGCCAATGATTCGAAATTTTCAGGCCGAGGCGGCGTGATTCCTGTTGCCGGATAGTGGCGACCTGGTATGCCAACCGTTTTTCGCCGTCAGTTATTTGATGCTTGTGCACGGTTCCCCTTTCGTGCAATTCTGATTGGTTCCCATTCGGTGCATGTCAAGCCCTGTTCGTGGATTGCGTCCAGGTCTAAAACACAGATTTGGGCTATCCAGCGGTAAAACTCGCAACTGCGGCATTCGTGGTTGTCAAGCGGGTTTTTCGACACCGAGAAACCGCCTTTGGATGAAGGGCCAATCATCGGGCCGCCAGACGTAACATTCGGCCCCGGTCGCGTCGATCGTGCGTAGCCAATCGATCTGGTCGTCCTCGAGGCGGCCTTTTTGGGCTTTGAGTTCGGCGAAGATAAGGCCGCGTTCCTTGTGGGCCAGTACCAAGTCAGGAAACCCGGTGTGGCCTTGAACGTGGGTCATCCAACGCCCGTTCGCGGTCATGCCTGGCCGAACGTGATGCACTTTCCAGCCGTACAGGATCGCCATTGCGATCACCTGGTCTTGAAATTGTCGTTCGTTCACGGTGTCTCCGGCGGCGTTGCCATTTTTAGCCATTTGTCGCGGCTTACGGGTTCGATCGGGGCGCCGTCGCGTCCAGCCGATTCGAGATAGGCCGCCAACCAAACTGCGGTCAGTTTGTGTTTGAGAAGTTCGCGCTCGAGCGTGTCAATTCGGTTATAGGCGTCGGATAGTTGTTCGCCGCATCGGCTTAGTAGACGGCGTTGCACGTCTTGTAGGTTGCCGGATACGGGTTCCAGGATCGCGTCGACGACTTGTCGGGTTGCTTCCAGTTGCGGGTCATTCATAACGGTTTTCCTTTCGTGCGCGGCGTTGTGCTCGGCGCAATTCTTTGTCTTGATACCAGGCGTCAAATGCATTGACGAAAAACCATGCGAAAGCGGCCGCAATGGCCGCCATGATCAGATTTACGATCAGATTTTTCATGACTGTTTTTTCATTCCTTTCAGCATGGTGATCAATTCTTGGGCTTCGGTGAATGACACTTCGTCCAAGGACATTCCGAGGGCGTAGCCGCGTTCCTGGGCCATTGTGTTGATCAGGGTTTTTTGGCCTTGTGTGGCCTTCCCTGTTCCTGGGGCATCCTTAGCCGACCCGACCGCTGTTCGCGGCTCTCCGGGCTTTGTAGGGGTTGTGACGGGCTGTTTGTGGCCGCCCATGCGGACAACCTTGCCCATTTCTTCCCGTGATGCCCTTTTGGCCGGGTCTGATCCAGCAAACCCGGCGTTGGCCAAAGCGCGGCCGACCGCCGACGTTTCGCAGTTTTCAACGTGGCTGGTTGCGTTTACGCCGCGCTCGGTTGCGTGTTCCTCGGCCCAGCCTGTGGCGATCAGGGTTTCGTCGACCCAAAGTTCGGCACGGAAAACGCACCAGCCGTCCCCCCGGTGCACCAGGTCGGTTATTACTCGGGTTTGTCCGTCGGTCGCCTCGAGCCATTTAGCCAGGCGGGTTGCTACGGGTTCGTAGTCATTTAGGTTGAAAGTCATTGTCGGGGCTTCTTTCTGTTATTGGGTTGTGACTGATGATCTGGTTCCCCACGGGCGCCAACCGTAGATTTTCCAGAGTTCTAAACCAACTTTCAGGTTTCGCCGTGGGTCGGTTAGATCGGTTCGGTTGCGGATATACCCGTTTCGGGTTGCCCAACCGACGTTTGATCCGTTGATTTGAAGTAGGCCGTAAGACCCGCCCCAGGGATCGGCGGCATTATGCGCCGAGGGTGTGCACCGGGATTCGCGCCACATAATCCGGGCCAGGTTGGCGCGTTCGGATTTGGGCCAACCGACCTGCCGTGCAAGGTTGACGTACCGGGCGCAGTCATGGCCGACGGCGGCCTGAACGGGGTTTGGGTTGTATGCGGCGATAATTAGCACGGCTGCCGCAAAACGCCTAACGGCGTCCCCAATGGTCATGGGACATGATTTCTCCTTTAGTCGGGATCGGGAGTTGTCCCAATCACCTTAGCGGGGGAGTGTGCGCTATTGGGGGATTACCCGCAGTATTGCCAATGCCAGGCTTCGAACTCGGGGGACGACGGGTCGTCGGACTGCAAATAGAACCCGAACGCGGGTGCGTTTGCGCACAACCAATCGAGCACTTTTGCCGTTGTCACGTCCAGGTCGATCGCAAGGCCTAGCCCGTGGTTGCTTTTGCCCGGTGTTGAGCACGGCGACATGCCAGGCTTGAGATACCAGGTCGCGCCGTCATAAGTGCGCGTTACTTGCGGGTTGCGGCCCTGATCGGTTTTGGAATAACGCTGCATAAAAAGGCCGTATTGCGCGTCAAACGATCGATAGTCGCCGACGTTACGCAGTTTGATCCCCGACTGGATCGCTAGGTCAAACATGCGGTTGAAGGCTTCGGCCGCGTCAACGTACATTTGGCCGCCGCATTTGACCGGGGCCAGGATTTTGCCGGACAGTTTGCCGTTCGGGACGGCCGCCAACGGCGCTGGGATCACTAGTTTTTTGTACGGGTATTTCGACGCCTTTTTGGGCTTTTCGGCTGGTGCGGCGGTTTCAGTTTTCGGGGCCGCTTTTTTGGCGGCTTTCTTTGTGGCCATTGGTCAGTCTCCGATCAATACGGTAACGGTTTCGGTTTGTCCGGCCGCCGCGATTGCCCACAATTCGTCGTTTTTGGCAAGTGTAATTGTGACAATTCCTGCGTTTTTGTCGACGTACAGCCCGGTTGTCGACGTGACGTTGCTTTTGCCCAGGTAAACGGTCTGGTTGCCGACAACGTGCACATAGGCTTTTTTCATTCCGACTGTTGATTCGGCGATTTTGACGGCGGTTCCGTCGACGCTGTATTGGGCGCTCGAGATCATGCGTCGGGAATCCCGTCGCCGTCAGAATCTTTCTTGCCGCTGGTTGAAATCATGACGCCTGAAAGTGTGCCGGACAAGAAAAGCACAATGGGGCTGATCAGGTTCAGCAATTCTTTGTCTGTTTCTGGCATGGTTGGGCCTTGCGGGATAAACAACAGATTGATGAAGACCGCGACCATTGTCAGCACAAGGGTTCCGGCCAGGGTGATGCCGACCCAGAAACGCAGCCGGGCGTTGAGTTGTTCGGGCGTGTAGGGCGCTCGAGTCGGTCTGATTTTTTCTAGCATGTCGCGGCCTGGTTCCTTTCGGGAAGGGTCGTCATGTCGGGATTGTTTGGGGTTTGTATCAATGCCCTGTTTTTTGTTCTGATCACGGTAGTTGTTGGGCAATCAATCCAAATTTTGTTGTTGCAGCCGCTAACTAGCACGGTGATTAGCGCCGCCGTAATGGCGACGCGAGTCTTCATTCTTTCATGTCTCCAATCCAACGCGGGTTGGCTTGTTCGGCTTCGTAGGCCGCCAATTCTTCGTCGGTCATTTCTCGAACGTCGTATTGCTCGGTTTCGGGGTTGTATTGGTGGATCAATGGTTGTTTCATTTAGGCCGCCTCGTAAATAATTGTTCCAGCGTTTCGGTAATTTGCGACCGCTGTATTTGCCCCGTTGTAAAGAATGAATGCGCCTGTTGTGGTGGATAGAAGGTCAATGCCTCCAAGTGATCCGACGACCGCAACTTCGCGCATTATGCCAATCTGTCGCGCTCGACTTGCTGTTACTGGTAATGAAAATTGCATAAACCCTGTAGCCGTTCCGAGGGTGGTGACAGTTGCATCTATGTTCACAAAAATTAGTTTTTGGATTCGCGCGTACCGAGCGACGGTCGTAGTGACTGTCGTAAATGCCCCGCCGCCAGATGCGGAGTAGGTCGGTGTCCACGTTTCCCAGACCGCGCCAATGCTGTTCATTGTGGCGGCCGTAAGCACCTGCCCCGCGCTTAGCCCTGCTGTGTATTGAGTTGCCATTAGAACCCCAATCGGTTTTCGTTTAGTTTGCCCCAAACGGCGTCGTTTAGGATGAGATAGTTCAGCGCGTCGCGGTCGGAAAGGTTCAGCGTGACGCGGGTTTGTGCCGGGGTCGCCGAGATCGTGCCGCCCTCAATTACGGCCGCGTGAGTGTTGCCGCGCAAAGTGACGCTAATTTCGTTGCCGGGTAGTAAAGCGGTCGGATTGATTAGCGTCGGCCATTGCTGGTTGAGTGTCAGCATTTGGCTTGGGCTTTTGGTTGCCGATCCCAGTTGGATTGACAGATAATTCGCCCAGTCGGCCGCTTGGGCCTCGGTTTCGTTATAAGTGTCTTGAGAGTAGGCCCGTACCCCGGTACCTGCCGATTGGGAGTCAAGCCCTTGCGCGTTGACGAAAATAAGGTCAAAGAATGAATCCGCTAAGCCTTCGAAGGCTATTTGACCGTATTTGTTCCCGGTTGTGTCGGTGAATGCTGTTGTGCTGAAAAGGTTGTCTGGGTCGCCCGACCAGGGCAACGATTCGTAACCGATCCACTTCACGCCCAGGTCGACGCGGTGGGCTTGAATATACGCCCCGGCTTGATTGCTTAGGGTTTGCAGGATTTGTGATCCGCTTGTGCCTTTTGGTGCGCTAAACGCCGAAACGGTGCTGTTGCCGCCGTAATAGTCAAAATTCAGACCGTAGGACGTTGCTAAACCCCATGCGACGGCGCCGCAGGTAAGCCCGGCGGCGATAACGGCGTCAGTGTCCAAGTAGATTCGCCCGATTTGGGCTAGGGCGTCCTCGAGGGTAATTGTCCAGGTATCGGCGGTCGATACCGGGTTATAGACCCAAGCAAAATCCGCGACCGCTAAAACGAAAACGGTTCCGTATGTGGCGTTTTCTTGAAATTTGATCCAGTCGCCGACGCTGATAGTCGGCAGCGCTGACGGGGTAACGCCTTCGATTGTGCCGCCGCCTGACCCCCACTGATCGGTCACGGCTCGGCGGCCGTATCGGTACGTCCAGGATTGGCATTGGTCGGTAATGTCCGTCCAGGTTGTGCCCTGATTCGAACTGTGCGACAACTGCCATTGGTAGCCCATTAGGCCGCGACCTTGATCGGCACCGGGCCGCTTTGCAGCATGTAGCGGCGTAGGGCGTCGACCACGGATTGTGGGTCGCCGCCGTTGACGTTGATCACGACGTTTGTTGCGCCCATGCCGCCGCCGCGGGATAGCGGCACGACGGCTTCGGGGCCGCGTTCGCCGATCAGTGCCAGAGTTGGCCGCCGGACGATGCCGCCTTCGGCCAGTTCGGGAATGTTGGGGACGTCGAAACCTTTGCCGCCGAGGCCAGGAACCCACGACGGGATTTTGAACGACAGTTTGCCAATTGTGTTGTTCCAGGCTTTCGCAATCGTGTTGAACATGGTTTTATAGATTGTGAGATAGGCGCTAACGGCGGTTTTGATTGCGTCGACAGTGCCCGTGAATGCGGCTTTTAGTGCGCGGCCGATCGAATCAACTATCTCCCGGAACGGTTCAAATTTCTTGTATGCCGCGACAACCGCGACGCCGATTGCCACGATTGCGGCAGTGGCCAAAACCCACGGGGACGCGGCCATAACCAGATTGAACGCTTTTTGGGCGACCGTGGCCGCCGTTGTAATGACTGTCCAGGCTTTCATCGCGGTATTGACGATCAGGACGGCCGCCGCGATACCGCCGAACGCAACGCCGAGGGCCACCACAAGGTCGGTATTTTCGCTAACCCATTTGGCGGCGTCCTCGAGCACGGGCAGCAATTTTTCGATAATTGGCAGTAGCGCGGCACCGATTGATTCTTGGGTTTCGCCGATCGCCACTGACATTCGTTTGAAACGGCCTTCGGCAGTGTTGGCGGCTTCGGACGCGGCCCCGCCAAACGTTTCGGCCATAACTTTGCCGATTTCGTTGAATGACGCGCCTTCCTTGACCAAACCGCGCATTGACGGATCAAGTTTGGCCAGGGCGGTTGTCTGGCCGTTATAGGCCTTCGACAGGGCTTCGGAAACGCTCGAAAGGTCTTTCCCGGTGGCGGCTGAAATGTCCAGCGCCAAATTTAGGTTTTGTTGCGCTAGTTCGGCGCTACCCATACCACGGGCCAGGGTTGCCAACGCTGTGCGAAGGTCGGTGTCGGCAACGCCCGTTGCCAATGTCATTTGACCGATCAGGTCTTCGGTCGATTTCACCTGGGCGTCGGTTGCCTTAGTCGAAATCTTCAACTGTCGGGCAAGTTCCGCAGACGATTTTTCGTCTTCCATTGCGGCTTTAGCGGCTTGGAATCCGGCTACTGCCAGGCCGCCGAGCGCGGCCGCTGCGGGTATTGCGGCCTTTTTGATTGCAAACTGGGCTTTTTCCCCGGCTGTTTCAAGTTGTTTGAATTCTTTTACGGCCTTGTTTATGCCCGTGCCGTCAAACTCGGTGATTAGCGGAATTTTGATTGCCATTAGCCGATTTCCTTTGCTACTTGGCGCATCACGTCATTGACGGCCGCTGACATTTCGCGTTGCACGGCATCCAGGTTGGCTTCGGCGCTTGGCCACATGACGCGGGAAGGCCGCCCGTATTGATCGAGGCGCTGCCCGAGGGCGTTGGATGATTTCTTCCCGGCCATGTCGATTACAGATGCGGCTGGGTCTTTCTGAGTGACCGCTATAACGCTGTGTGCGCCGCGTCGGGTGTCGACCTTTGCCTGTACGCCCGATCGGGCTTTTTTCGCGTTATACGGAAAAATAGACCTGCCTTTGGGCGACCATTTGCGATCCATGCCTGACAGGTACCGTTCAGGGTAGGCGGATTGCGCGGCCCGGACGATCGGCCCGGCAATTTCCTTGACTTGGCGGGTGAATTCTTTACGCAGGTCGGGGTCAATTTTGCGTAGGGCTTTGATCGCGTCAGACGCCCCGACAAACTCGGTTCGTACTGTTGCGGTCATTTCTTGCCCTTTCTTTGCTTATTGATTACGTCGATTGCTGTTGCTAGATCGGCGACGGTGAATTCTATTTCCGGCGGCCAGTACCCAGTTTCGACTAGCAGTTCCGCTAGGCCTCGAGAGTAGGTGCCGCTTGGGAAGGGTTTGTGTCTTCCTCGCCGATTACGTCCAGTCGGATGATCTTTTTGGCGTAGTCGTCGAATACTGCCGGGACAACAATCCCAGCGGTTTTAGACGCTTCGTAAGCCAGGTATGCGAGGTCTTCGGCGCCGATGCTTTGCGCCAGTTCCCCGGCGCGACGCTTGTAACGCCGTTCCCATTGCATGACGTTGAAAAGGTTTGTGACGACAACTTGTGCGCCTTCGCCTGTATCTACGCTGATTCTGATTTGCATTTGTTCTCCCTTTGCACGGTTAGGGGTGAATGTTTACGGGGTTACGTCACGAACCCAAGTTCCGCCTTCAAACGAAAGTTCCATGACCTGAATTTCGCCGTAGTTCCAGACCAGCGGTTCGGTGCTGATCATGGTATTTGAGATCGTCCATTCTGGATTGTTTGCGGCGACCGCGCCGGACGCCTTTTTGACAACGATTGTGGTCGTGCCGTCGCCCAGGGCGTCGGCGATTTTGCCTTCGACCTCGGTTGCGCCGTAAGAGACGTAAAGGGTAATTGACCCGGACACTGTTTGAAGGCCCGGTGCCATGAGGTGCCCAGAATCGGCAAAACTGGTGATCTCGAGCGAGTCGTAGCCGAGTTCCAACGAAACTGCCTGGCACTGCGCCGTGAAATCGGTTCCGGCGATTGTGACCTGCGGCTGGGACAGGTAGACGGATGCTGCCATTTGTATTCCTTCCTAGTTGCGTCGGGTAGAAATGCCGACGGTTAGTTCGTATGCGGGTATATCTTGGCCGCCGACAGAAACGATCGTGGGACGCCCGTCAAGCACGGAAATAGGCGAATTCATGATCGTATCGGCGGTCGTTATTAGGTAGTCCTCGGCGTCTTGGTTGCCGGGTGGCGCCGCAAGGATCAGCAACGTGAAGCGAATATCTGCAACGTTGTTATTGATGCAGGTAAACGTCGGCGGGTTGATCATTACGGATAGCGGCCGGGCGTTGCGCGGGTCGGTAACGACTCGTAGTTGCAGCGCGTCGAGCGACACAGCCAGGGTGTCTCGAGCCTCGGCCAAAATGCCTGTTGCGGCCATTAGGCGACCTGGCTTCGGCGGATGCCGATTAGGCGCATAATTTGGCCCATTGAACCGATCGGGGTTGCGGCCGTCATGTCCTGGAACGATGCGAAAGAATCCACGGCGCCGCGTTCACGGTACAGCGATCCGGCGTACATGATCGTTCCAAGTTTGACGGCGCTACTCGGCGCGGTTGTCAGTGAGTCATTTTGGTAACCCGCTGAAACACGCGCCTTGTAGGCCCATGCGTTGGCGGCATCCGTGCATACCCCAACGAAGGTTGTGTCATTGGCGGTAGCGGACGGGATGCCGAGCCATGACAGAACGTCGGACGACGTGATCCAAGTGCACGTCTGCGTCCAGGTCACGGTTCCTGAATCTGCCTGGCGGGGAATGTCCGTTCCAGGATCGGCGAAAAGCAACTGGTTTGGGATCAGTTCGTCCCAATCAAAAAGCCAATCGCCTTCGGTGTCAACGCCGACGAATCGGGCTGTTGGCACTGCCAAAACGGTTTGTGTGCCGTTTAGGCTGGTTTGGGAAAGCCCCGCCAGTGTGATCGATTGCGCGATGCTGATTTCGGTTGCCTCGAGGGTCTGCACAACGGCGTAGCCGTCCAAGCGCATCACATGGGTAATTGTGAACGTGGCCATTGTGCAGAATCCCTCGGTGCAATCAGTTTCGGATCAGACGAACGCGGCCTTGACGAACTTCGAAGAGTCGATCATTAGCGTTGCGAAGTAGCCGCGCCATGCGATCGTGCGCGAGATCGTCGACGGGTTGTCGATCGAAATTGCGCCCTTTTGCTGTTCGAAGATTTCGTAGCCCGAGGCGTCACCGACGATCAGGGTTCCCGACGCGAAGTTGCGATCGACGACGACCTGAAGGCCGAAAGCGTTGCCGCTGGTGCTACCGGGGGTCAACTGGCCAAATGCGTTCATCGGGCCAATCTGTGGGAACAGCGGACGGTCGGCGGTGTCGGCGAGTCCGAGAAGGTCTTGCCAGACGCCGGGGGCGACGAACATATGGGTTGGCAGGTTGCCATTTGACGACGACAGGATCGACGCGGCGGCCGCTGCAACCCAGGCCGACCAGTAGGCCGGGTCATTGACCGATGCCGACGCAAAGTTGCTGGTCGTGGTTGCGCCCGATGCCAGATTATCCGCCGCCACATTGTCCGTGGTGTTGGCATAAATGCGCCCCATATCGTCCAGGATCAACGACAGCACGTTCGGGTCAGTCCAATCCAAATCCTGTTCGGAAATGGTGACGTATCCGCCGTAGGCGGCCTTTGTTACCTGGTTGTTGTAAACCACGAAGGTTCCCGACTGCAACGCGGCGTTTTCGGCCGACTGGGCCGCCATGCTGGTATGGGTCGTGACTTCGGGACGGATGAAAACCTTTCCGCCACCGGGCATTGCCTTCACGCCCACTGCGTCGACGACCGGGCGGCGGCCAACGAAGTTGTTGTAAACCGGGCCGAGGATCGGCGTCGGCAAAATACCGGGGGTGTCGGTCGTGATCACGTCGGGTGCGGCTGCGCGAAGGGCGGCCGACATTTCGTGCCAGGCTGATCCACCAGCGATCGCGGCCGAAAGGTATTCAACGGCGGTCGGAAGCGGGGTTTCTTTACGGGCGGTCGCGTACACGATTGGCGACGTGGGGATAGTTGCCGGTGCCTCGGTGGCCTCGGCCTTGATTTCGTTTGACACGTTTTCTCCTTCGGAAGTGTCTTGGGGTTGGTTTTCGTCGTCCTCTGGTTCGGCCGAGGCGGCGATCTCTGTTATTACGGCGTCCGCAAACGCCGGAACGGCGACAAGTGACAGTTCGATGAGGTCAGCGGCGCTAACAATCATTGTTCCTGTCTTGTCGAATTTGAATTTTGTTGGATTCGCGCCAACGGACACGGAATCGTAGGCACCAGCCTTCAAAAGCGCGACCGCATCGCGTGAAGCGGCGGTGTCGGCCAGTGTTGCTTCGAAGCGAAGCCCGGTGTCGGTGTCCTCGAGGGCGTTCACAACGCCGCGAAGTTGCGTCAGGTCGTGGTTTTCAACCAGTTTTGCGGGTTTCTGGTTGACGTTGAATGCGCCGCGCAGGAATTTGACGCGCTGACCGCCCGAAACGGTCGCGGTTACGTCCCACGGCACGGCAACCCCAGCGATCCTCGGTGCCGGGTTGTCGCCTTCGGCCGCCGCGACCAGTTCTACATTGGCAGTGAATCGAATCATCGTTACTCCAGATTCATTTCGTCTTGGGGAAGATCGGGCATTGTGTCTTCGGGCATGTCCGGGGCGGCGGGTTCGCGCGGCATTTCCGGCGCTTCGACCATGAATTCTTCAAGGTATTCGTCAACGTCGAATTGAACGTGGCGCCCGTTCGGGAGAACGTCATTCATTGACAAACGTTCTTGGATTGAATGCAGGACTGGCCGCGCACCAAACAAGATCAGGTCTTGGCGTGACTGTTGCGCGTTGTTATATGTCATGCCCGATTGATCGATGCCGAGCAAATAGCCGGGAATA
>Ga0208644_1004348_pt1 | contig 10732 bp, 19 predicted proteins | sample VirMetDEL_Nov_18_FD_184517 | JGI IMG/M metagenome (GOLD analysis project Ga0208644, IMG submission 184517) | Aqueous microbial communities from the Delaware River and Bay under freshwater to marine salinity gradient to study organic matter... | ecosystem: Environmental > Aquatic > Marine >... | reverse complement strand
AAAACAACTCAAGCAAAATATAGAACAGATTTTTTATCTTTTGTAAAATATACTTGGCCTGAATTTGTTGAAGGTCATCATCATAAAGTTATTGCAGAAAAATTTAATAGAATATTATCTGGAGATTTAAAGAGACTCATTATTAATATGCCACCTAGGCATACTAAATCTGAATTTGCATCTTATTTTTTACCTGCATGGATGATTGGTAACAGACCTAATTTAAAAATTATTCAAGCAACTCACACAGCTGAACTTGCAATTCGTTTTGGTAGAAAAGCTAAAACATTAATGGACTCAGGTGAGTACAAAGAATTATTTCATACAAGACTCAGAGAAGATTCAAAAGCTGCAGGACGTTGGGAAACAAATGGCGGCGGTGAATATTTTGCTGTTGGTGTATCGGGTGCGGTTACAGGTCGTGGTGCAGATTTATTAATTATTGACGATCCACATTCAGAGCAAGATGTTAATTCACCTACTGCATTTGATAATGCATATGAATGGTATACATCAGGACCTAGACAACGTTTGCAACCAGGTGGAGCAATTGTAGTTGTAATGACAAGATGGTCTACAAAAGATTTAACAGCACAACTTGTTAATGCTGGAGCTAAAGAATCAAAAGCAGACCAATGGGAAGTTGTAGAATTTCCTGCCGTCTTACCAACAGGTAAACCTGTATGGCCTGAGTATTGGAAATTAGAAGAATTAGAAAAAGTTAAAGCATCAGCTGGTATTGCAAAATGGAATGCACAGTATATGCAAAACCCAACTGCAGAAGAAGGTGCTTTATTAAAACGTGAGTGGTGGCAGAATTGGGATAAAGATTATTTACCACCATTGCAACATGTTATTCAATCTTATGATACAGCGTTCATGAAAAAAGAAACAGCTGACTATTCTGCTATTACTACTTGGGGAATCTTTCAAGAAAATGAAGGTGATCCTCAACATATAATTTTACTTGATGCATTAAAAGAACGTTTAGAATTTCCTGAACTTCGAAGAGTTGCAAAAGAACAATATGATTATTGGCAACCTGAAACAGTATTAGTTGAAGCTAAAGCTTCTGGTTTACCATTAACTTATGAACTTAGACAAATGGGAATTCCAGTTGTAAATTTTTCTCCATCAAAAGGAAATGATAAACACTCAAGAGTTAATTCTGTTGCACCTATGTTTGAGTCTGGAATGGTTTGGGCACCTAAAGATAGAGAGTTTGCTCAAGAAGTTATTGAAGAGTGCGCTTCATTTCCATATGGGGATCATGATGACTTAGTAGATAGCACTACACAAGCTTTAATGAGATTTAGACAAGGGGGCTTGATTATTCACCCAGAAGACTATAAAGATAATAACTTACCCAGAAAAAAACGAACTTATTATTGGTAAATGAAAAAACCTAAAAGATTAACTTTGACGATACCACCAAAATCAGGACCACAATCTCAGGGCTTGAATGTTGATTATAATACTGTTAAGACTGTAAGATTGGAGAAAACTAATGGCAGATATAGAAAAATCACTTCCAAACGAAGTTAGAAAATCAATTGAAATTGAAGGTCCTGAAGCTTCAGTTGAAGAGAACGTAGAGATTAGAGAAGATATACCTGAAGTAGGTGAAACAGAAATTACACCACTAGAAGATGGTGGAGTTGAAATTAATTTTGAACCAGGAGCCTTCAACCAGGCTCAATCAGAAAATCACTATGACAATTTGGCAGAGTTACTACCAGAGGAAATATTGATGCCTCTTGGTTCAGAATTATTTCAAAACTATACAGACTACAAATCTTCAAGACAAGATTGGGAAAGTGCTTATGTTAAAGGTCTTGATCTTTTAGGATTTAAATACGAAGATAGAACCGAACCCTTCCAAGGTGCCGCTGGTGCAACTCATCCTGTGTTAGCTGAAGCGGTCACTCAATTCCAAGCTTTGGCTTATAAAGAATTGCTCCCGGCTCAAGGACCAGTGAGAACTCAAATTATTGGAGCAGTTACACCTGATAGAGAAGCTCAAGCTAATCGTGTTAAAGAATTTATGAATTATCAAATCATGGATCAGATGAAAGAATATGAACCTGAGTTTGATCAAATGTTATTTTATTTACCTCTAGCAGGTTCATCATTTAAAAAAGTTTACTATGATGATTTATTAGGAAGAGCTGTATCAAAGTTTGTTCCTGCAGATGACTTAATCGTTCCGTACTCAGCTACCTCATTAGATGACGCGGAAGCGATTATGCATCGAATTAAACTTTCTGAAAATGATTTAAGAAAACAACAAGTCGGAGGATTTTATAGAGATATAGATTTAAATCCTGGTTATGAACAACAAGATGACGTAGATAAAAAAGAACATGAGTTAGAAGGAACTAGACAAACTGGAAGACAAGAAGATGTATTCACATTATTGGAATGTCATGTTAACTTAGACCTAGAGGGTTTTGAAGATCGAGGGCCCGATGGGGAAATGACTGGTATTAAATTACCTTATATTGTAACGATCGAAGCAAACTCTCGACAAGTATTATCTATTAGAAGAAACTATGAAGTAGGTGATGAAAAAAGAAAAAAGATTTCTTATTTTGTACACTTTAAATTTTTACCTGGTTTAGGATTTTATGGATTTGGTTTAATCCACATGATTGGTGGATTATCAAGAACTGCAACATCAGCATTAAGATCATTATTGGATGCTGGTACATTATCAAACTTACCTGCAGGATTTAAGCAAAGAGGAATCAGAATTAGAGATGATGCACAATCTATACAACCTGGTGAATTCAGAGATGTAGATGCTCCTGGCGGAAATATAAGAGATGCATTTATGACACTTCCGTTTAAAGAGCCAAGTGCAACACTTCTTCAACTTATGGGTGTCGTCGTGCAAGCTGGTCAGCGTTTTGCATCCATTGCTGACATGCAAGTAGGTGAGGGTAATCAACAAGCTGCAGTGGGGACGACAGTTGCCTTGTTGGAACGTGGATCAAGAACCATGAGTGCTATTCATAAAAGATTATATGCAGCACTTAAAAATGAGTTCAGATTATTATCCAGAGTATTTAAATTATATTTACCACAAGAATATCCATATGATGTTGTTGGTGGTGAAAGAATGATTAAACAAGCAGACTTTGATGATAGAGTAGATATTGTTCCAGTAGCTGATCCAAATATATTTTCTCAAACGCAAAGAATTAGTTTAGCTCAAACTGAATTACAGTTGGCTCAATCAAATCCTCAACTACATAATTTATATGCTGCATATAGAAATATGTATGAAGCTTTAGGTGTTAAGAATGTAGATTTAATTTTAAAGAAACCACCACAACCAATGCCAAAAGATCCTGCATTGGAACATATTGATTCATTAAGTGGTATTCCATTCCAAGCGTTTAAAGGACAAGATCACAGAGCTCACATCACAGCTCATTTACATTTTATGGCAACTAACATTGCAAAAAATAATCCTGTAATTGGTGCATCTTTACAAAAAAACATCTTTGAACATATTTCTTTAATGGCTTTAGAACAAGTTGAGATGGAATTTGCTCAAGAGATTATGCAAATACAAGCAATGCAACAAAATCCACAAGCAATGCAGAACCCACAAATGCAACAAATGGTTATGCAATTGAATATGAAGATTGAATCTAGAAAATCTGTATTGATTGCAGAGATGATGGATGAATATATTCAAGAAGAAAAGAAAATTAATGGTGATTTTGGTAATGATCCTATTGCAAAACTAAAAGCAAGAGAGCTTGACATCAGAGCTGCTGAAAATAATAGACGAAAAGAGCAGGATGAAGAGAGAATTAATCTTGATAAGATGAAAGCAATGATGAATCAGATGACTGATCAACAAAAACTAGATCAAAATGAAGATTTAGCTAATTTAAGAGCTGATACATCTTTAACAAAAACTGTTTTACAACATGAATTAAAAAATAAGGATGGTATGTAATGAAAAAAGCAGAAAAAAAGATAGCAAAAGTCATGAGAGAGTATAAAAAAGGTAAATTACCAATTGGAAAATCTAAAAAACCTGTTAAAAGTAGAAAACAAGCAATAGCAATTGCTCTTTCTGAAGCTGGTAAGAGTAAAAATAGGAGAAAAAAATGAAAAAAAACAAAAAAGAGATGAAATCTCAAATGGAAATTGGAGCACCAGAAGGTGGAAAAGAAATTCCAACTCCAAAAGCTGGCGAAGTTATGTCTGAAAAAGTAAAAGGACAAAAAAGAGTTATGCCAGAAAAACAAAGAACAGCTAAGTGGTATTAATTTTATGTTCCCGTGGAGCATTATAGGTACTGCACTTAAAACTGGCGCTGAAATTTATAAGAATAAGAAAAAATCTGAAATTATAATGTCAGAGGCACAGATCGTGCATGCTGAAAAAATGAAACGGGGAGAAATAGAGTTTTCTGGACAGATTGCAAAAAATCAAAAAGGCGACTGGAAGGACGAATTTGTACTTTTAGTACTCACGTCCCCTCTAGCAATTTTATTTTATTCAGTTTTTGCTGAGGACCAGGAAATTCAAGAAAAATTAGATTTATATTTTATGAAATTACAAGAAATGCCGTGGTGGATAGTTTCATTATGGGTTTCTGTTGTTGCGGCAATTTATGGAATCAAAGCAACAGATTTAATTAAAACAGGAGGAAAAAAATAATGTTAAAACCAGTTCCAAAAGAAAAGAAAAAATCTTTAGGTAAACTTCCAACTAAAGTTAGAAACAAAATGGGTTTTATGAAAAAAGGTGGAAGAGTAACTAAATCTAAAATGAAAAGTTGTAAGTAATGAAAAACTGTAAACAGTGTAAAAAAGAATTTAACTCAAAAGATGAGTTAGATCTTTTTTGCAGTCAACAATGTAAAGAGGAGGCACTAGCAGAATTGGATTCTGATTCCGATGAATGCTTGTCCTGTCAATAATGGCTAAACTTTGTGCAAAAGGAAAAGCTGCGGCTAAAAGAAAATTTAAAGTCTATCCAAGTGCATATGCAAATATGTATGGATCAGCAGTTTGCTCTGGTAAAATAAAACCAGGTGGTAAGAAAAAAACTAAAAAAAGAAAATAATGGCTGAAGGTGGATTAAGAAAATGGGTAAAAGAGAAATGGGTAGACATAGGAGCTCCAAAGAAGAACGGGAAGTATCAACCGTGCGGGAGATCGAAGGGGAGCAAAAGAGCTTATCCAAAATGCGTACCACTTGCAAAAGCCACTCGGATGACAAAGTCGCAAAAGGCGAGTGCTGTTGCCAGAAAACGTGCCGCCCCGAACACTGGCCCTAAGCCAACTAATGTAAAAACATTTGCAAGAAAAAATATGAGTACAGGAGGATTAGTATAATGGCATCACCAGCATGGCAAAGAAAAGAAGGTAAATCTGCTTCAGGTGGATTAAATAGAAAAGGCGTTATGTCTTATAGAAGAGCTAACCCAGGTTCTAAATTAAAAACTGCAGTAACTACTAAACCATCAAAATTAAAACCAGGATCTAAAGCAGCTAAAAGAAGAAAATCATTTTGTGCTAGAATGTCTGGAATGAAAAAAAGATTAACTTCAGCTAAAACTGCAAGAGATCCAAATTCAAGAATTAATAAGTCTCTAAGAAAATGGAACTGTTAATATAACAATCAACAAAGGAAAGTCATGGAAGATATAACTCTAATAATAACTAAAATACAAAAATTATTAAAAACATCTTATCAAAACATTGGAGATACACTCATAGCGGGAGGTGTTGACAATATGGAAAAATATAAGTATATGTTAGGTCAGGCACATGCCTACCAATATATTTCACAGGAAATCTCTAACCTGCTAACTAAGAAGGAGCAAAATGAAGTTAAAGGAGAAAATGTCGTCGACCTCACCAGAGGAAAGCCCAAAGATTAAATTAGCTTTGGAAGAAAAATACAACGAAGAAAATAAAAAAGAATACGAAGATCATCAGTCAATAGCAAAAAAAGAAACTGATAAACTTCCTCAACCAACAGGTTGGAGAATGTTAGTTTTACCTTTTAAAGCTAAACCAAAAACTAAAGGTGGTATTTATTTATCAGATGAATCTATCGAACGATCACAAGTTGCATCAACTTGTGGTTTAATACTTGCAATGGGACCTCATTGTTATGATAAGGAAAAATTTCCTGAAGGTCCTTGGTGCAAGAAAGGGGATTGGGTAATCTTTGCTCGTTATGCAGGAAGCCGAATTCTTATTGATGGCGGGGAAGTTAGACTTCTAAACGATGATGAAGTTTTAGCGACAGTGAAAGACCCGGAAGATATCTTTCACCAATTTTAACATAGGAGGAAACTATGCCAGAAGCGGAAAAAACAATTGATATAGATACTTCAGGTCCAGGAGCCGAGATCGAATTACCAGAAGAAACAAAACCTGAATCAGAAGTAGAGGTATCAAATGAAGCGACTAGTAACAGTACTGAGTCCAGTGACTCAGCTTCGCAATCGAATGAGCAGTCTGCTGTTTCAGATAGCGAAAACAATCAAGAACAAAGTAACACGGATCAAGAATCAAAAGAAGCTGTAGATCAGCAGAAGAAAGAATTAGATGATTACTCTGAAGGAGTTAAAAGAAGAATAGCGAAGCTAACTAAAAAAATGCGTGAAGCAGAAAGAAGAGAACAAGCTGCTTTAGATTACGCAAAAAAAGTTCAAGCTGAACAAGAATCTCTTAAGACTCGATTTTCTAAATTAGATACAGGTTATGTATCTGAAATGGAAAATAGAATTAAGTCATCTTTAGAAGCTGCTGCATCTAAACTAGCGAAAGCTAGAGAAGATGGAGATTTGAAAGCTGAAATAGCTGCTCAAACTGAAATCTCTAAATTAGGTTATGAAGAAGCAAGACTTGCTGAAATCAAATCTAAACAAGTTGTTGAACCTAAAGCTGAGGAAAGAGTTGTAAGACAACCTCAAATTCAGCCTCAATTTCAAGAACAACCGATCAATCCAGATCCAAAAGCTCAACAATGGGCTCAAAAAAATACCTGGTTTGGTCAAGATGAAGCCATGACATATACCGCATTTAGCCTACATAAAAGGCTAGTTGAGGAGGAAGGTTATGACCCACAAACGGACGAGTATTATTCTGAAATAGATAAAAGAATAAAGCTTGAATTCCCGCATAAATTTGGTAAAGTAATATCAGAAACGACTGCGAAGCCTACACAAGTTGTAGCTTCAGCTTCTAGAAATAGTAAGCCTGGTCGCAAAACTGTGAAGCTCACACCATCACAAGTAGCAATTGCTAAAAAATTAGGTGTGCCACTTGAAGAATATGCGAAACAATTAACTATCACGAAGGAGTAAAAGCATATGAGTAACGAAAACGAAAAAAGAGCTTCTCGTGCGAGTCAGACTAGAGAAAAAGAAGCTCGAAAAAAAGTCTGGACTCCACCGTCATCTTTAGATGCACCCCCTGCGCCGGCAGGATTTCGACATAGATGGGTAAGAGCCGAGTCTATGGGTTTCCAGGACACTAAAAACGTCGCTGGTAGATTAAGATCTGGTTATGAACTAGTTAGATCTGATCAATACCCAGACAGTGATTATCCTGTCATCGAAGACGGCAAATATAAGGGAGTGATCGGAGTTGGTGGCCTTGTGCTGACAAGGGTACCGGAAGAGATCGCAAAATCTAGAGCTGAATACTATTCTAAACAAGGTATTGAGCAGGATCAAGCAGTTGAAAACGATCTACTAAAGGAACAGCACCCAAGTATGCCGATCAATCAAGATCGACAAACTCGTGTAACTTTTGGTGGTACAAAGAAGAGTTAATTTTTTAACAATTCCTAACCAACAGAACTACACTTAAACTAATAATGTCTAAGGAGGACAACTACTATGGCTAATAAAGATAGCGCTTTCGGTTTAAGACCGATCGGAAAAGTTGGACAAAATAGAGATAACCAAGGTTTAAGTGAATATAGTATTGCTGCTAATGACAGTACAACTATCTACTTCCAAGACCCAGTAAAACCTACTGCGGCTGGAACAATTGATAGAGGTGCAGCTGGTGGTAATCTTATAGGTTCACTAAACGGTGTTTTCTATACAGATCCAAACACACAAAAGCCTACGTGGGCAAATCACTATTCGCAAGTTAACGCTGCGGATATTGTAGCTTTCGTAGCAGATGATCCATATGAAAGATTTGAGATCCAATCAGATAACTCAGGTGCTTCTGCACAAACTGATGTTTTCTTGAACGCGGATGTCATTTTAGCAGATGGTGATTCAGCTAACTATGTATCTAAAGTTGAATTAGATGACAGTACTTTAAATAATACTTTATCAGCTCAACTTAGAGTAATTGGTGTTTCAAAAGATCCAGACAACAGTGACTTAGCTTCTGCTAATGTTAACTTTGTTGTTACAATCAATGAACACTCGTTAAAATCTGAAACAGGCAACGTATAATAGGGGAGGATAAATAATTATGGCTATTTCAAGATCACAGCTAGTTAAAGAACTAGAGCCAGGATTGAATGCTCTATTCGGCCTGGAATACAAACAATACGAAAACCAACACGAAGCTATTTACACTAAAGAAACTTCGGACAGAGCTTTTGAAGAAGAAGTAATGTTATCAGGTTTTGCTTCAGCGCAAGTTAAATCTGAGGGTTCTGGCGTAGCTTTTGACAATGCTCAAGAGACATTTACTGCTAGATACACTCACGAAACTATCGCTTTAGCATTCGCAATCACTGAAGAAGCGATTGAGGATAACCTGTATGATAGACTAGCTTCTAGATATACAAAAGCGTTGGCTCGTTCAATGGCGCAAACAAAACAAGTTAAAGCTGTTAATCCTTTAATTCAAGGATTACCAACTACTGATAACTTTGATTCAGGTGATGGTGTTTCTTTATTTAACACTGCTCACCCAACAATCGCTGGTACAGTATCTAACACTTTAGCAACTCAAGCCGACCTTAACGAAACTTCATTGGAGCAGTCTTTAATTGACATCGCTGCAATGACTGACGAAAGAGGTCTTAAGATCGCTGCAAAAGGAATGAAAATGATTATTCCTTCTGAACTTCAGTTCACTGCAGAGAGATTAATGAAGTCTGCTAACAGAGTTGGAACAGCTGATAACGATATTAACGCAATCAGATCTATGGGAATGATTCCACAAGGTTTTGTGGTTAACAATTTCTTAACTGATACAGATGCGTTCTACATCATTACAGATGTGCCAAATGGAATGAAGTACTTTGAAAGAGCACCTATCACTACTAAGATGGAAGGTGACTTTGACACAGGAAACATGAGATACAAAGCTAGAGAAAGATACTCTTTCGGAGTTTCTGACTTTAGAGGTATCTTTGCTTCTGAAGGTGCTTAATTCTAAGCATTAATTTATATTAAAGGGGGGTTTCGGCCCCCCTTTTTTTATGATAGAAAGAAAAAACCATGACACATAAATATCTTATACAAATTTTTACAAAACCACTTCAAACTAAGTTTGAAATTGAACTCGATAAAGAGATAAATGCCGTCGAAGAATTACATCCTCATATCATTGACTTTCTAGGAAAAAATGATATACAATGGGAACAAAACGATTTTAGGTACAATAGTCCTAATAATAGTTTTTATATAACCTATGAGGAGGTTACAAATGGCTCAGGACAACATGGTATTGTTCGCCAAGAAACTGAAACTCGAATCTAAATGGAATGAGTTGTTTCTGGAAAATGGTGGAACTGTAACACCTGAAATGTCGGTTGTTGGAGATGAGATCAAAAGAGTTATTAGATCTATCTTACAAAACCAAGAGAGTCCTAAAAATGCTTTAGATGGTGAAATCCATCTGTACGCTGGCTAATTAGGAGCTCTAAATTGTTGGAAAACACTCTTTTCCTGTAGGGATTTCTTGCACTATTTAATAATTTACTATATAAATTATCTTACTATACATATATTAGAATACTGACGCGTATAGTCGACGGCCTAGAGACAGTATTCGGAAACTAGGAGGATAATAATATGGCAAATAAAACAACTTTCACTGGATTCGTTAGATCGAACGGTGGAGACAATTCAAGAACAACTTATGCTGGTTCTGTACCTATGCAGGCTCAATTTTATTTTGACCCTACTGCGGTTGCAGGAACTGACGTTCAAATATCATCAACTGATACAAGCAAAGTTATTCTTCCAAAAAATGCAGTAATCACTGGAATCACTTTTAATGGTGCAGCAACTGGTGGTACTAACCCAACTATTGATATGGGTTATACTGATTATGATGGTGGAACAAACTTTGTAGACATTGATGGTCTATTAAATGAAGCAGATGCTGATGGTGGTATCGCAACTGTATGGGGCGGTGACGCTACTTCAGGTGCTTCTTTAGGAAACATTGCATTACCTGCTACTGAGATTATCAAAATCGTTGGTGGAAAAGGTGCTTCAGCAGCAACAGGCGGAAACGTTACTGGAATCATTTACTATTATGTAAAAGATGACGGTAAAGAATCTGTATAATAAATAATTTAATGTGGGCCTTCGGGCCCACCTAAATTTAATAGGAGTTTAAAATATGTCTTTTAAATCAGATGTTAAAGCAATAAGAAGAAATACAACTGGTGTCGTATTTTCTGGAAGAACTAGACTAAGAGGAATTATCTTAGGTGCTCCAAATGTTACTACAGCAGGTTCTGTTGTATTAGTAAATGGTGG
>Ga0208644_1004347_pt1 | contig 10732 bp, 16 predicted proteins | sample VirMetDEL_Nov_18_FD_184517 | JGI IMG/M metagenome (GOLD analysis project Ga0208644, IMG submission 184517) | Aqueous microbial communities from the Delaware River and Bay under freshwater to marine salinity gradient to study organic matter... | ecosystem: Environmental > Aquatic > Marine >... | reverse complement strand
TAAGTATGAAGAAGCTATCAAGCAGGCTGACCGCTTGAAAGATAAGATCAGAAGATTCCGCAAGGCTGGTCTTGAAAGTGTCGGCGAATATTCAGTTGAGAACCTTGCATTTAAGACACTTAGAAGAAATGGATACCTAGGTATTCTATCAAACACCAAAACAAATGCTTACGACAAAATGATGTCACTGGAGAAGTAAAATGAAAAAGATGCTAACAGAATGGCGACAGTTTCTAAAAGAACAAGAGATGAGCCAAGAAGATAAATATATGAAAGTTATGGATCAACTATTTGCAGAAGACCAAGTAAGACTGTCAAAGCCTGATGGTTCTGACGTGAGAGGTACTATGGTTCTAGATGGTTTCACTGCCTTTATAGGAATGGCAATGAAATTACAGCCTGAGCTTGATATAGAAAAAATGGTCAAAATGTATGGGAATGACTATAAAGCAGCCAGAGAAAAAGTAGAAGAAATACTACCTCAAATCATTGAGATATATGGCTCAGCAGATCCTGAGGATGTGGTGGATGAACTACGTTCTAAAGCTGCGATGAGAGAAGCTCTAAGATACGCCTACGAATGATAAAGAGAAAGTAATAACTACTTATAAGAGTAACCATCTCAAGGGAACACAAAATGAAGATTACAAAACAAGAACTTAGAAAAATCATTATGGAAGAGCTTGAGAATGAAGTTAAGTCTCTTAATGAATACTATCCTGGTATGACACCAGAGGATCAGATTGAATATGACCGCCAAGAATACGCCGCCAAGCAGCGTGAAAAGGCTGAGAAGAATGCGGCAGAAGATAAGCGAAAAGCTGCTATAAAGGACAGAGCGGAAGGAGAAAAAGATTACAGAAGTAAACGACTAAATAAATCCAAGCTAAATAACGAGGATTATATGTCTGGATACCTTGATCTTAGGCTCTTGACATTAGAGACAGAACTTGATAGATTGGCTCCCAAAGTGAAAAAGATTATTGGACCTTACAAGTACATTCCGAAGTACAGAGCAATCCGTGCTCGGTACAATAATTTCGATATGGAAAAGAAAGCAATCGAAGATGGTTCTTGGGTGAAGAAATACGGGAAAAAGAGATGAAAATCACAAAATCACTAATCAAACAGATCATCAAAGAAGAGTTGATCAAAGAAAAGAAGGATCGTGAAGCCTTTACTGGCGACCTAGATCTTCGTGGTGGAGAAGCTGTAACAGATAAGCTTCCAAAGAAGATGGATGCAGTAATCTATAATGTTCCGAACTATGAGACTGATACTAGAGATTATTTCTATGGTATCGTAGTTGATGTAGAAGAACTAGACCGTGCCACCAAAGACATAGACTATCAGTACCCAATAAGAGTCTTGCCTCTGTTTATGGCTGGACAAACAAAGAAGGGATCTGCTGCTGGTGAAGTTTCAGAACTTGTTGCTATAGAAGACCCTATGTCTCGTGATATAGACTCAGGTGAAGTTCAAGTTCTTCGTGACCAGGGAACCTGGAAAAAGAAACTAGCTGCTCAGCTAAAACTTAAGGCTGCCGAAAAGCGCAGCAGAATGTAGACCATACAACATTAGATCTCCCGAATAGTTTCGAATAAAACTACTTACTAGGAGGTCTATATGATATGAGTACTTTCAAAGAACACAAGACAATCGCAGACAGATCTTCTGCTGATAGAACTCGTCACAGAAAAAAGATCGAAGATGCTATCAAAGAGAGCATCAGAGACGTTGTCGCTGAAGAAAGTATTATCGGACAAAACGGCAAGAAGAAAGTTCGAATCCCTGTAAAGGGGATCAAAGAGCACCGCTTTGTTTACGGAAACAACGAAAACAACAAAAGAGTCGGATCTGCTCAGGGTCACGATATCAGAGAAGGTCAACAAATAGGGAAGAAACAAAAAAGAGGACAAGGACAGGGCAACGGCGATAAGGCTGGTAACAAAGCTGGCGAAGAAATGTACGAAGTTGAGATGTCTTTGGAAGAACTCGCAGAGTACCTATTTGCAGACCTAAACTTACCAGACCTAGAGAAGAAGCGCTTCAAGTTTATTACTGAAGAAAAGATGAAGCGAAAAGGCAAGAGACCTTATGGCATTCGACCAAGATTGTCAAAAAAAGAAACAATAAAACAAAAGATTAGAAGAAAAAAGGCTGCCATCAAGGCTGGCACCTATGATCCAAATAGTGATGACAGATTTACCTTCCACGATAGTGATCTTAGGTACAAACACATAGCTCCTGTTCAAAAGGATAATACAACAGCAGTCATCTTCTTTATTATGGACGTTTCAGGGTCTATGACTAAGTCCAAGAAGTTTTTAGCTCGTAGCTTCTTTTTTCTTTTGTACCAATTTATCAATCACAGATACTCTTCAGTTGATGTGGTCTTCATCTCCCACACTGCTGAGGCTTCTGAAGTAAATGAAGAGCAGTTCTTCACCAGGGCTCCCAGCGGCGGCACAATGGTCTCGACAGGTCTTGTAAAGGCTGAGGAGATTATTGAGAAGAGATACCACCCAAATAACTGGAATATCTACACTTTCTATTGTGGCGATGGTGATAACTGGTCTTCTGATAACGGAGAGGCTATCGAAGCATTCCGAAGGCTAAAAGAAATAAACCAGATGATGTGCTACACAGAGATTGGTGATCTCAGAAAGTATGAACACGGATCATTCTTCCAAACCTTTGGAGCTATTGAGCTTTTGTGGGATTTGGTTACTCCGCTTGAAGATAAGTCTTTCAAGAAGGTGAGGCTTGGAACTCACGATGACATCTGGAAAGCGTTTAAGAAACTATTTGGAGGCAAGTAAATGGCTGATTGGTCTATGGAAGAGCTTCAAGACTGGGATGATAAGATCTGCAAACTTGGAGAAAAGTTTGGTCTTGACTGGTATCCAATCGCATATGAGATCTGTGACTATAAAGAAATGATCGGTCATATGGCATACTCAGGCTTGCCAACACATTACAGACACTGGTCTTACGGCAAGTCTTTTGATCGTATCCAAACAGAATACAACTTGGGTATGTCTGGACTTCCCTATGAGATGATCATCAACTCTAATCCCAGTATCGCATATTTGATGACTGAGAACCCAATGCCAACTCACATACTTACAATGGCACATTGCGTTGGTCATAGTGACTTTTTCAAGAACAACCGTATGTTTGCCGAGACAGGCGCTGATACTGCATTAGATCGCTTCAAAGCCTCTGGTAAAAGAGTCAAGAAGTATATGGAAGACCCAAACATCGGAATCGAAAGAGTAGAGAAGATTCTAGATGCTTGTCACTCTATCAGGTATCAGGTTCCTCGCACTCCAGGTGTAAAACGACGGGACCACAAAAAACTAAGAGAGTATTACAAAAATATTGTTTTGAATGACACTACTGGAAAATGGGACAACTTTGATTTAAATAAGGTGCCCATCGAACCAGATCAAAACCTATTGAAGTTTATTGCTGAACATAATCCAATGCTTGAGTCTTGGGAAAGAGACTTGATCAACATCGTTGCTAACGAGTCTTCTTATTTTGTTCCCCAAGCTCTCACCAAAGTTATGAACGAGGGTTGGGCAGTTTTGATGCACGAGAAGATTGTTCAAGAGTTGGGTATGCCCGATGATTACTATCTTTCTTTTATTCGCCTTCATAACCAAGTTATCCGCCCTCACCTAGGTCGTGTCAACCCATATCACCTTGGGTATAAGATCTTCAAACACATTGAAGAAACTATGGGCTTTGAAGAGTGTTTGCGTGCAAGAGAGACTCACAACGATGAAACTTTCATAAAGACCTACTTTAACCTCGAACTCTGTAAAGAGTTGAATTTGTTTACTTACTCTCACAGTCCTAGAGAGGGAGTTGCTCGAATCCGTGATGTTTCTGGCGAAGAAAGCTGGAGAACTATCCGTGACGAGCTAATTAGAAATATAGGGCTCAACTCCGTGCCAGTGATTATGGTGAACGAACTTAAAAAAGATGGTACACTGATACTGGAGCACGAGCACGACGGAAGAGATCTTGAACTAGCGGAAGCTAACAAAGTCTTTTCATATATAAATGATTTGTGGTCAGGAAATATAAGGTTTACAACTATCATAGAAGACGAAGAATGGGAGTTCTAAAAAATGTCTAAATCAACAAAGTCAAATAAGTTTCTAAAACTTATCGAAAAACATAAAGATAGAAAGAAAACAGAGAAGTTCTCTGGGTCTATGGAAGAGTATCTAAAGATTGTAGAAGCTGATCCAACTGTAGCTAACCTAGCTCACAGAAAACTCTATAATGTACTTGCTGATAAGGGCATCACCAGAATGTCAACTGCTGACTCCCGCTGCAATAAGCTTTTTGGTGGCGAAGAAGTTAGAACCTATGATTACTTCCAAGACAAGTTCTTCGGAATGGAACGCTCCCTTGCTAAGATTATGCGCTTCTTGCGCTCCGCTGCTATGAAAGGCGAAGAAAGTCGCCAAGTACTCCTACTTCTCGGTCCTGTAGGTGCAGGTAAGTCTGCCCTTATGGAACACATCAAGTCTGCTCTTGAAATGTGTGAACCAATGTACCACATTGACGGGTGTCCAATCCGTGAAGAGCCACTTCACTTGATCCCAAGATCTTTGCGTGATGAGTTTGAGAAGATTTACGGCATCAAAATCGAAGGTGACTTGTGTCCAGTATGTCGTCACAGACTCTCAGAAGAGTTTGGCAACGATTATATGTCTATGCCAATCACTCAATCTTCCTATTCAGTACGTGGTCGTCGTGGTGTTGGCGTTGTTCCTCCAATGGATGCCAACAGTCAGGACGTTACAATCCTTGTTGGTAGCGAAGATATCTCAAAACTTGACCTTTATTCAGAAGATGATCCAAGAGTATTGTCTTTGAACGGTGCTTTCAACGTTGGTAACCGTGGTATCGTTGAGTTTGTTGAGGTTTTCAAGAACGAAATCGAGTTCCTCCACACAATGATTACCGCTACTCAGGAAAAATCAGTACCTTCACCAGGCAAGGGACCAATGATTTATTTTGATGGCGTCATTTTAGCTCACTGTAATGAAGCTGAATGGAACAAGTTCAAGTCTGAGAACACTAACGAAGCTATTTTGGACCGTATTGTTCGTGTGAACGTCCCATATTGTTTGGAAGTTCCAGAAGAGCAGAAGATTTACGAGAAAATGCTCGGTCTTTCTGACTTTGATGGTCACATTGCACCTCATACTCTTGAAGTTGCAGCTATGTTTGCTGTCCTAAGTCGCCTTCACCCTTCAAACAAGGTCGATCCATTGACCAAAATGAAGCTTTATGCTGGTGAAGAGGTCATCGAAAAGGGTCACGTCAAGAAAGTAGACATTAATGATCTTAGAGATGAAGCTAGAGACGAGGGTATGACTGGTATTTCTACTCGTTTCATTATGAAAGCTATCGATGCTGCCCTATCTGACAGCGATAAGAATATGGTAACACCCATTTCTATCCGTGAAGCTCTCATCAAGCAGGTGAAAGACCAGATTGTTGTCGAAGATGACAGAAATCGCCTTCTAGAGTTCCTTGGTAAGACTCTTCACGACGAATATTTGAACATTCTAGAGAAGGAAATAACAAAAGCCTTCGTTTCTGCTTACGACGAGCAGGCAGAATCACTTTTCAACAACTATCTTGACCACGCTGAAGCTTATGTCAATATGAACACTGTAAAAGATCGTGTAACTAACGAAGAGATCAACCCTGATGAGGCTTTTATGGCTTCTATCGAAGAGCAGATCGGCATTGTCGGCACTGCTAAAGAGAATTTCAGAGTTGATATCACTGCTTATATGTTCTCCAAGCTTCGCCGAGGCGAAAAAGTGGATTGGAAGAGTTACGCACCTCTCAGAGAGGCTATTGAGAACAAATTGACATCATCTGTCAAGGAAATCTCAAGAATTGTAACCAAATCTAAGAGCCGTGACAAGAAGCAGCAAGGAAAATACAACGAAATGGTCAAAACTCTAATCGATGAGTACGGCTATAACGAAGATTCCGCTGAAGAAGTCATCAAGTTCGCTTCTAACAACCTCTGGAGAGACAGCTAGAGCCTAAAATGTTGTGTTTTTCTTAAAAAACGACCTTTTGGGAGTAAAATAATAGCATAGTAATCCAAGGAAGAGACTTTTGGAAGAAAACAGCGAACAAATTGAAGAAAAACGCATAGTTAACGGCTACGCTATAGAGGAAATCCCACCAGAAGCTATGGATATCGGTACTTTGTGCCGTACTAAGCGTTTTGATCGTCTTGGCGTAATAGTTGATGCTTTTTATGGCGAAAAGGACAAAGATGGCAATAAAATCATCTTTTATACCGTCCTATCGCTCCCAGAGACCACTAATATAGCCTTCAGAGAAGAAGAGAACCCATATTTTCTCTCAAATGAGTACGAATACGATGTTATTGGCTACTTAATGCTAAAACCCATCGATATATCTATCTTTTCGGCTGTTTTGAGGGATCATATGCTATGAAATCAACTCCTAAAGCCCTTATCTTCGACTTAGACGGGACTGTTACAGATAATGGTCAACCTATCAGTAATGAGATGATTCTTGAGTTGCGATCCATAAAGTCTGGGATAAAAAAGCATCTTGTAACTGGCAAGAGCCTTGAAAAAGTAGAAAACCAAATACCAACAGCAGTATTGTTGAATGTTTTCGATAGAGTCTATACTTGTAACGGCACTATGGTTTACAACTGTAATCTCGATATGGATGACGAGACTATGCCCATAGAGCCTGAGCTTATTCATCAAGTAAAACTAAAGGATCACTACAGTGATGCCGATATTAATCATATAGTCAACGTTTTGCTGAAGATAGCTGCAAGGACCCACACTAAAATAAAGACAGGAACCTTTGTTGAGTGGAGAGGGAGTCAAATAAACTTCTCAGTCATCGGCAGAGACTGCTCTGTTGAACAAAGAGCCGATTATATCAAGTGGGATAAGAAAAGCAACGAAAGAAGAAAGATAATACAACAACTAAGAGAAGAGTTTGCTGGCTGGGGATTGTCTTTTCATCTTGGAGGTCAGATCTCCATCGATATTTCAAGGGAAGGCTGGGATAAGAGCTATGCCTTTGAAAATATGATAGAAACTCCTGACCAGTGTGTGTTTTTCGGGGACAAAATAATAAAAGATGGAAATGATCTTGACATCGCTATGAAATGCGCCTATTATCATAATGTAGAGAGCCCAACTGATACAATCCTTCAGCTTCAGGAGTACAAATGAGTGATTACAGCATTTACTCTACTGGTTGGTATTCTGTTAGCCCTGGTTTTACCTGGTGGTACAATAATCCTGTTCGTTTGGCTGAACTCAAGACACGCAGCGAAGCAAAAAGAAATGCTGCGGAAAGTGAACGAAAAGAAAAAGCACGCTATGAAAAGATTGAAGAAGGAACAATCTCTGTATATGCGTAGCAAACGCAATAAAAAGAAGTAATTTATTTTCAAAAAAGCTTGACCTGCCCTTTGTCTATGGTAATATAAGATGTAAGGAGAGAGAAATGGCCATTGCAAATCCCGAAGTTGAGTTCCACATGGGTGATTTTCTTGAGCAGTGTCAAGAGATGCTCAACGAGCACTACGAGTCCAAGTTTTCAAACTTGAATGTGCCCGAAGCCAAAATCAAAGAGGGTGGAAAGTATTACAAGGTTTACCAAGAATCTGGCGAATACCACAAAAGCGCCTGGTTCTTTGTCAGCAAAGAGGACGGCTTGATTTGGAAGGCTGCTTCTTGGAAAGCCCCTGCTCGCAACTTCCCTCGTGGAAACATCCTTGAAGACAAAGCAGTTGATGTTATTGGTGTCTACGGTTTATAGGAGAAAGATTATGAGAAACATTCTTATTTTTGCTTCCTTTCTTTTGGTTAGTGGCTGCTCTCATAAGCAACTTGCTTCCGTTCAGATCAAGAACGGTGATACATTGAGCCAGTTGGCTGTCAAGCACAAGATCAGCCAGAAGAAACTTAGACAACTAAACCCAAATATTAAGAACCCAGACTTGATCTTTCGAGGCAAGAAACTAATATTGAGAAAGAAATAGGAAAAGCAATGGAACACGAAATGAAAGAATACGATCCTGATGTTTTTTCTGATTGGTTTTTTACTGAAATGCAAGCAGGAAGAATGCCACCAGAGCGATTGACAAGTCCTGATTGGGGAGTTAGCGCTGAATTCATCCTTAGCGCTGCTTTAGACAATATTTCTGTTAGACGATCGAAATGGATGAAACCTCTCCTCTTTCTAGTAGGAGTTGGCATTGGGATGCTAGGCTCAGCAGTAATGATTTTGATGGGATAATTAAGGTATGAAAAAACTATATACAAAACGAAGATAAGTGTTAGGGGTAAACCCGAACCGATCTGGCAGGAAGCACAAAGAGCCAGCGTCCCTACCTTCAGTACCCACATACCTTTGAAGAGTTGCGTGTGGAAGACGGATTGTTGGGTCAGATACAAAATGGGATAGGAGCCCAGATGTACTTGGGCGAAAACTCTTCAAAAATGCGCTTGTAGCTCAGTGGTAGAGCGTCTGGTTTACACCCAGGATGTCGTAGGTTCGACCCCTACCGAGCGCACCAAATAGTGGGGCATGGTGTAATTGGCAACACATCAGTTTTTGGTACTGACGTTTCAGGTTCGAGTCCTGGTGCCCCAGCAAAAATATATTGGTTTCTTGGGGAGATAAAAATGGTTACTCAAAATCTATGTGTTCTAACTTATGATGCGCCGCACAGAAAGACACAAGAGCTTCTCCTAAGACTCAAAGCCAGTGGTCAAAGTAATGTTCTTGTTTTGGCAACTCCTTGGGAAGAAAGAAAAAACTTCAAACCACTATTCCCTCACCGTGTTTTGGGCGCTCATAATATTGTCCTCTCCCAACTGTGTGAAAACCTAGGATACGACCTTCAGAGAGTCAATATTCAAGATCTTGCCAGTGTAACCAATAAAGATTCTCACATTTTGATCGGTGGTGCAGGCATTATCCCACAAGAAGTTGTTGAATCAAGGACTCTGATCAACTCGCACCCTGCTTATTTGCCATATGTTAGAGGCTTAGATTCTCTTAAGTGGGCAATCTATGATGGGCTGCCAATCGGAGTTACATCTCACATTGTTTCCGCAGAATGTGATGCTGGCAAAATGATCAGAAGGGAGCTTGTACCTCTGAACACTTGGGATACTTTTCATAGTGTCGCCCAAAGGCAGTTCGAAATGGAAGTCAATTTGCTGGTAAGTGCTACAGAAGATATGAAAACATCATCTTTGGAAAACTTATCTACTGAATATTCTACTCCTCATCGAAGAATGCCGCACAGCAAAGAAATCATTATGATGAAGCGTTTTGAGCGCTTGATCGAAAACGCATAATCACAAGGACTCTATTATGCTAAAAGTTTTGGGAAAGTTGCCGAGAGATCTAACAGTTGCCGTTTCAGGCGGTCCAGACTCAATGGCTATTCTAGACTTCCTCTCAAACAATCACAATGTGACAGCAGCTTATTTTGATCACGGCACTCCTTTCGGAACTAAATGCAAAGGCTTTGTAAAAGAGTTTTGTGAGAGCCGTGATATTGATCTTGTGGTTGGTGTTAATTTTAATGGTTGCCCGCCAGATGAGTCTCTCGAAGAGCATTGGCGTAATGAACGCTACAAGTTCCTTCACAGCTTTGATGATCCTGTCATCACAGGTCACAACTTAGACGACGTGATAGAGTGGTATTTGTTCTCTTCTATTCACGGGCAGAGCAAGATTATTCCTTACCGCAATCAAAACGTTATTAGACCCTTTATGTTGTCCCCTAAACGCTTGCTGGAAGACTGGTGTAACAGGAAAGAGATCCCATACCTGACAGATCCTGCGAATGAAGACAAGAAGTTTATGCGCAGCATCGTCAGGCACGACATTCTGCCAAACGCAAAACTGGTAAATCCAGGGATCGAAAAGACAGTTAAGAAGCTGGTGGAGAAGAGTTATGAATCAACAAATTAAGTCTTTGCTTTTATCTCTCTTGATAGTATTTGTAAGTATCTATTTTTTTAGTTCCCTGGAAGCAGAGGCAAAACAAGTAGGCAAGCAAATCAACGAGAAAATTGTAGAGCTAGAAAAATCATCATTAGAAATTCAGAAAAGGCTGGACAAGCTCCCTATAGAAGAGATGGAAAAGAAAGTTGAAGAGCTAGAAAAGAGCCTCGACGATATTCGAAATATTATGAGAAAATCAAAAAAAGATTCAACTTAAAGCTTGACTTCATCTTTATCAATGATAATATAATGTTGTAAGGAGAGAGCTATGAACTGCTTTCAAATCGAAGTCCGTGGTGTTAGCTTCACAATCTGGGCACCCACTCTCCAAGATGCTTTGGAAACCTTTATGATCGATATGGAGTTTTACGAAGTTCCTAAAGAGATCGCTATTCAGGATGCTAGCAAGTCTGAGTTCTGTATGCCTGAAGATTGTCCCTGCGGGTTCTAAAGATTGTACAAAGAGTCTGTAAAAGATGCTGCACTCATCCTATTGAGTTCAGTTAGTATTGTTGCCCTATCCTATACATTGATACTGTTGAGAGAGGTATTATAATGGATATTAAGAAGATTCTTTTTTACCCTGAAAGTCACGAATGTGCTGGTGATCTCCGCTTGTGGGTTGCTGGTGTGCTGATGATTGGTGTCTTCATTGCCT